>Ga0118677_10000734_pt1 | contig 71277 bp, 70 predicted proteins | sample AliMusrvi5mmetaG_FD_86154 | JGI IMG/M metagenome (GOLD analysis project Ga0118677, IMG submission 86154) | reverse complement strand
CATGTCCCGCAAGCCATCTACCTCGCCGACAGCACCATCGAAGAAAACATAGCATTCGGTATTCCAAAAGGTAAGATCGATTTCAATCGTGTCAAAATAGCAGCTGAGCAGGCACAAATAGCCGACATAATCGAAACCTGGCCAAAAAAATACAAAACCTACGTGGGCGAACGTGGCATCCGCCTCTCTGGAGGTCAACGTCAACGAATCGGCATAGCCCGGGCCCTCTACAAACAAGCCGACGTCATAATCTTTGACGAAGCCACCAGCGCCCTCGACAATGAAACCGAACAAGCCGTAATGCAATCCATCGAGGATCTCGGCAAAGATCTGACAATCCTAATTATCGCCCATAGATTAACCACCCTCAAGAATTGTGATCAAATAGTCGAGCTAGGTGAAGGCGGCATAAAACGCATTGGCACCTATGCCGAAATCGTCTCAACAGACAAAACCAACGGTCAAGCCTTCCCACTCAGTACTGGTAACTCAGCACTCAGCACTTAGAGTATGCCGACTATTCAATCTTCACTCGGCCCCTTATGGGCGGCCCTTGTGGTCGCCCTCAGCACTAGGCACTTTCTTTCAGCTCAGCAGACTGTAAACTAAATACTGCCATATACTCAATCTTCACTGCGGATTGCCAACTGCCAACTAATTTCATCTCTTCACTTTTCATAAATGCCCCAAAATAAATCCATTCTTATTACTGGAGCCGATGGCTTTATCGGCTCACACCTCACCGAGGCTCTAGTTCAACAAGGCTTCAATGTCCGCGCCTTTGTTCTCTACAACTCTTTCAACTCCTGGGGTTGGCTTGACCATTGTGCTCCAGACCTTAAAGGAAAGTTTGAGGTCTTCTCGGGCGATATTCGTGACCCGCATGGAGTAAAAGAGGCGATGAAAGGCTGCAATGTCGTGATGCATCTAGCTGCTTTGATCGCCATTCCTTATTCATATCACTCCCCCGATACCTATGTCGATACAAATATCAAAGGAACGCTAAATGTATTGCAAGCGGCACGTGAAATTGGCGTTAAAAGAGTCGTCCATACCTCAACGAGCGAGGTTTATGGGACAGCCCGTTTTGTCCCGATTACCGAAGCGCATCCATTGCAAGGTCAATCTCCCTATTCGGCCACAAAGATAGCAGCCGATCAGTTAGCATATTCCTTTTATTCCTCTTTTGGATTACCGGTAGTGATAGCACGTCCCTTCAACACTTACGGTCCTCGTCAGTCCGCCCGTGCCGTAATTCCAACCATCATTACCCAAATCGCCAATGGACAGCGGCAGATAAAACTTGGTGCGGTATCACCTACGCGCGACTTTAACTTTGTCCAGGATACAGTAGCCGGCTTTATTGCCGCAATGAATTCAGATCAAGGCTTGGGTGAAGTTGTTAACTTTGGGAGTAACTTTGAAATTTCCATTGGAGGTACAGTCCAGTTGATTTCAGAAGTCATGAAAGCCGACATTGAGATTATCACAGACGAGAATCGCTTGCGTCCCGAGAATTCTGAGGTTGAGCGTTTATGGGCTGATAATACCAAAGCAAAAGAGCTATTCGGTTGGCAGCCTCGCTATAGCGGTCGCGAAGGTTTCAAACGAGGTCTTGCTGAAACAGCAGAATGGTTTATGGACCCAGCTAACCTCGCAAGGTACAAGTCAGATATCTATAACCTTTGAACGTCTTGAGCACTCAAACCTCATTATCAGAGCAAGTCATTGCAGCCATTCAAACAGTCATTGGTTCTGACCCAGTGGTTCTGCATGAACCAAGCTTTAACGGGAACGAGTGGCTCTACCTTAAAGCGTGTCTCGATTCAACCTTTGTTTCTTCAGTTGGAAAGTTTGTAGATCGCTTAGAAGCTGATCTGGCAGACTTTACTGGCGCTAAATATGCAGTTGCCGTGGTTAATGGCACCGCTGCCCTGCACATCGCCTTGAAACTCGCAGGTGTACAAGCCGGTGATGAAGTATTGATTCCAGCCCTTACCTTTGTAGCAACCGCTAACGCAGTGACCTATTGCGGAGCTACCCCCCATTTTGTTGATAGCGAAGAACGCTCGCTTGGTGTAGATTCTATAAAGTTGCGTGACTATCTTACAAGTTGCACAGAGCCGCGTGCCGGTCAGTGTGTAAACCTCGTAACCGGTCGAATTATTCGAGCAATAGTTCCAATGCATACCTTCGGACACCCTGCAGATCTTGATGGGCTTATGGCAGTAGCACACGATTTCAATCTTGCACTGGTTGAAGATGCGGCTGAGTCATTGGGTAGTTACTATCATGGTCAGCATACCGGAACCTTCGGTGTAATGGGTACCTTGAGCTTCAATGGCAACAAAACCATTACCACAGGCGGTGGAGGTGCCATTCTGACCAATGACCCGGAACTTGCATCCCATGCCAAGCATTTGACCACTACAGCAAAGCAACCACATGCATGGGAATATCGTCACGACGAAATTGGCTACAACTACCGTATGCCAAATATCAATGCATCCTTGGGGTGTGCACAATTAGAGCAACTTCAAGATATGCTTGCAGCAAAAAGAGAACTGTTTCAGCGTTATCAATTAGCATTTTCTTCTATATCTGGGGTAAGGCTGATGAATGAACCAGAGCAGTGTCAAAGTAACTATTGGCTGCAAACTCTCGTACTTGATTCCGAACAGAGTGATCGCCGAGATATTCTTTTGGAAGCCACTAATAATGCAGGCATTATGACTCGCCCTGCATGGGTTTTGATGCATGAGCTGACTCCATTCAGGGTTTGCCCGCGAATGAATTTATCCACGGCACATTCACTCGTTCAGCGTTTGATTAACATTCCAAGCAGTTCAAGTTTGATTAAAGTCGAAGCATGAGCAAAGCAGATATTATTCTCATTGGTGCTGGCGGTCATGCTCATGCATGTATTGATGTCATTGAGCAATATGGTCAATTCAACATAGCAGGCCTGGTTGGTTTGCCTTCAGAATTGCATAACCATCACTTCGGATATTCGGTTATTGCCACGGATGATGATTTGCCAGAACTGCAAAAAGAATTTGCTTATGCTTTTATTACTTTAGGTCAAATATCTACTCCCAACAGCCGTATACGTCTCTATCAGCAAGCAGTACAACATGGATTTCAAGTACCAGTTATCATTGCGCCGACAGCCTATGTTTCTCAGCATGCTGCTCTTGGAGCAGGAACTATCGTGATGCATGGTGCTATAGTGAATGCCGGAGCAAATGTGGGAGATAACTGTATCATCAACAATCGATCTTTGGTTGAGCATGATGCTACAGTGGAAAATCACTGCCACATTTCCACAGGGGCAATCCTCAATGGTGGCGTAAATATTGGTATGGGTAGCTTTATCGGGAGTGGCTGTGTTATAAAAGAAGGAGTCATAATCGGAAAAAATAGCGTTGTGGGAATGGGGCTCTCTGTGCGGCAAAATCAGCGAGATAATTCACGATATACAGGTAACGGTTAACCATGACAAAACGAACGATTATAATTGCTGAAGCTGGTGTTAATCATAACGGTGATCTGTTTATGGCGAAACAGTTGATTGACAAAGCAGTCGATGCTGGAGCGGATTTTGTTAAATTCCAGACATTCAGTGCGGACCGACTTGTTACACGTACAGCCAAAAAAGCAGACTATCAATCGCATAACACAGGCAGTAATGAATCGCAATATGAAATGCTACGAAGTTTGGAGCTTACTGCTGCTATGCACGAGGAACTTATCGCTCACTCTGCTGTGCGAAACATAGGCTTTTTTTCGACGGGTTTTGATATTGAGAGCATTGATTATCTGGTAAGTCTCGGTCAGAAACTTTTCAAGATTCCATCCGGTGAAATCACTAACCTGCCATACTTGAGGCATGTTGGTCGAATCGGCAAGCAGGTAATTCTCTCTACAGGAATGGCGACGCTTGGAGACATCGAGGCAGCAATCGACGCGCTTGAGCAAGTTGGCACATCGCGAGCCAATATGACAGTACTTCATTGCACAACAGAATATCCGGCTCCCTTTGATGAAGTTAACTTGCGCGCAATGCAGAGTATTCAGAACGCATTTGGGGTGACTGTGGGTTACTCTGATCATACGCAGGGCATTGAGGTGGCAATTGCTGCCGTTGCGTTAGGTGCTGTAGTTATCGAAAAACATTTTACGCTGGATCGCAATCTTCCCGGTCCTGATCACAAAGCCAGTCTCGAGCCACAAGAACTCAAGGCCATGGTGTCAGCCATCCGCAATATTGACCTCGCGCTCGGCGATGGTATCAAGCGACTTACTCCAAGTGAAGTAAGAAACAAACCTGTTGCACGTAAATCACTGGTGACAAGCCAGCCAATTAAAACTGGTGAGGTTTTCAGTAGTCAAAACATTACTGCCAAACGTCCAGGTACGGGCATCTCTCCAATGCGTTGGGATGAAGTGATTGGTCGTTCTGCATTTCATGATTATACAGAAGATGAATTGATAGAAATCTGAAATATGATACTCTCCATTCATCAACCTGGTTATTTCCCCTGGCTTGGATTACTCCATAAGATTGCCAACAGTGATCTGTATATGGTCATGGATGAGGTACAGCTAACTGATAAAGCTTATCAGCATCGGAACATATTTCTTTCTGATGATGGGAAAACCAAATTTCTGACAATCTCATTCAATAAAAAAGGATATTTCCATCGTCCATTCAAAGAACTTGAAATAATAGATCATTCATGGCGTACAAACCATCTTAATTTTATTAAGAATGGTTATCACAAACATCCTTTTTTTGATGAAGTTTTCCCACTGCTTGCCGATTTCTATACATGCGATTATCACCTGCTTATTGACGCAGTGATGGCTTCTATGCGTATCAGTTTGGAACTTTTTAATATTAAGACGCAACTTGTATTCCAGAGTCAAATGGACTATGATAAATCCTTGAAACGAGGTGATCTTGTTGTGGATCTTGTCCGGGCATCCGGCGCTGATTGTTATCTTTCCGGATTAGGTGCACAAGAATACCTCGAAGAATCCGCTTTTTGTGATGGAATTTCGTTGAAGTACAATGAGTTTACACATCCTGTATATAATCAAAAAAATTCACTCTCTTTTGTATCAGGGCTTTCATGTCTTGATGTATTATTCAATCTTGGGATTGTGTCTTCACAGAAGTTGTTTAGCGAAGTATGCCAATGATGATTAATCATTCATCAAGTTCTGTTTTGCCAAAAGACTTTTCGTTTATTAAAAATCTGTCTCAGCGAAACTTTGTTGGAAAAGGAACTTATTGCAATAAGTTCCGAGAGAAATTAAGTCATACAACAGGAAGATGTGAATGTATTCTCACAAACAATGGGTCTGAAGCATTACAAATATCACTTTATGTACTTCGGACAATGAATCCGAAATGTAAAAATGTAGCTGTGAGTGGATATGTTTGTCCAACAGTAGTGAGTGCTATTTATAGAGAGGGATTGAAACCGTTATTTCTTGATGTGTTACCTGATTCAATGGGTATCAGTATGGAATCTGCCCATGATCGTATTGATGAAAGTACTTTAGCGCTGATTTGTACAAATACCGGTGGGTTTCCAGACGAATACTCAAAAACACAAAAACTTCCTTGTCCTGTTATTTCTGATTGTGCTCAGGCGATTGGTTCTAAATTTAATGGGAGGTCAATAACAGAATATGGGCTAGTAACCATACTGTCATTTGGTCCAACCAAAATGCTTACAGCTGGAACTGGAGGGGCATTACTAATTGATGACCGTAATATGTATGAATTGGCAATGAAGTATTCTGCTGGAGAGATGGATGTTGAATATTATATGCGAAATGGTTTTTTGACAACTTTCGGTCAGCATTTCTCTGACTTGAATGCAGGGCTTGGTTTATCACAGCTGAAACGATTTGAATCATTTATATTGAAACGCCGATCAATTGCTCAAAAGTACACTGATGTCCTTCGATCAAATGGTGAGGTGAACTTACCATCGCATTCTTTGGATGCCACACCAAACTTCTATAGATATTATTTTTTTTCTGATCAAGCCAATCAGTGGCTTGATTTTCTTCGATATGGAGGTGTGGACGCTCGTTCATCCATTTCTCACAATATGAGTGAATATTTTCCCCATAGTGATCAAATGCCAAATCTTATAAAAAATTCAAATAGAATTATTTCATTGCCCATATATCCAAGTTTTTCACGAGGTGAGATAAATAAAGTAGTTAAAATGCTTCAGAAAGGTCTTGATTCAGGTTTGCGATGAAAAAAATATTGGGAATTACTGGCATTCGTTCAGACTACGATTTGATGAGCAGTCTATATAAGCTACTTGCGAAGACTTCTGATGTGGATTTTAAGCTGCTTGTAGGCGGTGCTCATCTTTCAAAAACGTATGGCCACTCCATTGATCTCATCCAAAACGACGGTATTCCCATACTCATGTCTGTAGAAAGCCTGATTGATGGTGATTCTCCTTCGTCTCGAATCAAGACGGCAAGCATCATGCTTCAGAATGTCATAGATTGTGTTGTATCATGGTCACCAGATATTATTGTCTATGCGGGAGATAGGGAGGAAGTCTGGATAGGAGCATTACTTGGCACCTATCTCGGAGTGCCTACAGTCCATTTCTATGGAGGTGATCATACCACTACGGGCCATGTGGACAACCCTGTTCGTCATGCGACTTCAAAACTATCCTCTGCTCATTTTGTTGCAATTGAGGAGCATAAATCGCGTTTGATGGCCATGGGCGAGGATAATCGAAGAATTTTCGTAACGGGCAACCTTTCGTTGGATAATTTTGTGGTGCCATCAGGTGTTTCTTTCGTTGACCTAAAAAAAAAAATAGGCCTTCCATCAAATATAGGTGACTATGCGATAGTTTTGTTTCATCCCGATCCTTCCGAAACAGAGTCCTCAGCCCGCTGTATGGAAAACATTCTTAACTGTTTGTCGGAAAAGGGACTATTTGCATGCGTCGGTTATCCTAATACAGACCCTGCTAACAGGGAAATTATTAGGGTGATTGAGCACTTTAGCGATAAACCGGATGTATTTATTTATCAAAATTTAGACAGAAATGATTTTATTGCCCTTTATAAAAATGCTCGTTTTATCATAGGGAACTCTTCATCAGGTATTTTGGAAGCTGCCAGTATTCCATTACCAGCCATAAATGTTGGGGTTCGTCAGCGCGGACGATTAGCAGGAGAAAACGTTGTTTTTTGTGATGGAGATAAGAATTCAATTTTTTCTGCGATTGAACTCGTTGAGTCAATAGAATTTAGAGAGGAGCTTAAATTCCTTAAAAATCTCTACGGAGATGGCCAGAGTGCAAAGATCGCTCTTGATATTCTTCTCTCAATGGATTTTAATGCATTGCGTTTAAAAACCGAAGATCCTCTAAAGTTATTGTAAATGAGCCGTATAACATAAACGAAATAATGAAATGCAAGCATCCTCGAATTTGAAAAATAACGCAGATGTCTGGAAGCAGTTATATGCTGAGGGGAAAAATGATTTACGTTATCCGAACGATGTGTTTGTGCGTTGTTGTTATCGTTATTTTGGTTCCGGATCAGTAAGGAATATTCTTGATTATGGATTGGGTACCGGAGCAAACCTCATTCATCTCGCTCAATTGGGTTACAATCTTTCAGGAATTGAGATTTCGGAGCATGCACTGCAAAAAACAAGAGTTCGTCTTGAAGAAAAAGGACTTAACGCAGAACTTCAGTGTCTTGAGCCAGGTTTGCCTTTACCTTGGGCTTCTGATTCTTTCGATGCGGTAATAGCGTGGCAAGTGCTGTATTACAACAATTGGGATTCCTGGCGAGCAGTTTTTCGCGAACTGGATAGAGTACTAAGACCTGGAGGGGTATTTATATGCGCCACTGCAGCACCGGGAGATATCTCCCAAACAATGGCCGAACCATTGGGGAGGGGGCTCTATCGATCAAGAGTTCCAGGTCAGGAAGGCTGTATTCTTGCCATACCGGATGAAATCGGAATTGCTGAATGTTTTCCTGGTAGGACAATTGAGTTGGGCGAGTTCAGTTACAGGCTGGGTGAAATTGTTACTCGACACTGGGTGGTCGTTTTCCGGAAAAATTAATTTTAAAAATGTTATCGAACAAGAGTAATACTTGACTGATGATTTGTAAATCTATAGTTGTTGCTCCTCACCCCGATGACGAAGTCCTTGGTGTTGGTGGAACTATTCTTCGTCGCAAAGCTGAAGGTGCAAAAGTCGCGTGGCTGATTGTGACTGCAATTTCCGTGGAATCCGGTTGGAGTGAGGAAAAAGTAAAACAGCGCACCGATGAAATACGTCGGGTAAAGGAGTTATTTGATTTCGATGAGGTTTTCATCCTTAATTTTCCTACTACGCAGCTTGACCGTATGCCGTTAAGTGATTTGGTTAATGCGGTTTCGGATGTATTCAACTTATTTAAGCCTGAAGAGGTTTTTGTTCCGCACCCATCTGATGTTCACACCGATCATCGGATCGTGTTTGATGCTGTGGCGAGTTGCACGAAATGGTTTCGTTATCCATCAATTAAACGGGTTCTTGCTTATGAAACGCTGTCTGAGACTGATTTCAGATTGGGTATTGAACCATGTTTTCAGCCCAATGTCTTTATGAATATCAGTTCATTTATAGCCGATAAATTAAGGGCTATGAGTATTTATTCTTCAGAACTCGAAAAATTTCCTTTTCCTCGCAGTCATGAGGCTATTCGGGCCTTGGCCGTCTTACGAGGTGCGGCTTCTGGGTTCGAGGCGGCAGAAGCGTTTATGCTTTTAAAGGAAATAGTATGATTGAGGTTATTAGTCATTTTATAATAAAATAGTGTCCATTACTGAAGTCATTTGGCGTAAGGCTATTCTGCCAATTCACTCCACCATTCATGATGCAATAATCAACCTTGATAAGGTCGCAATAAAAATTGTTTTGGTGGTTACTGCAGACGGGAAGTTAGAAGGAACAATTTCGGATGGCGATATAAGGCGAGGTTTGCTCCGTGGGCTGAATCTCAAAAGCCCCATTGAAAGTATCGTCTATCGTAATCCTATGGTTGTGTTTCCCGAAATTGGGCGAGAAACCGTTCGTCAGTTGATGGTTTTAAATAAAATCCAGCAGGTTCCCGTTGTTAATGAAAATAATAATATCGTAGGATTACATCTTTGGGATGAAATATCCGTGCCACTGTTACGCAATAATCTTATGGTTGTCATGGCGGGAGGCAAGGGTACACGTTTGCATCCGTACACTGAAGACTGCCCAAAACCAATGTTGCCCGTATCAGGAAAACCAATGTTGGAGCATATTATAGAGCGCGCCAAGCGGGAGGGATTCAGCCATTTTGTCTTAGCTATTCACCATCTTGGTCATGTTGTTGAAGATTATTTTGGTAATGGCGAACACTTGCATGTCAACATTGAATATCTCAGAGAGCAATCTCCGCTTGGCACAGCTGGTGCATTGGGGTTACTTAATACTGATCCCGAAGCACCTTTTTTGGTAACCAACGGGGATGTTCTCACAGACATCCACTATGGCGAGCTTCTTGACTTTCACATTCTCCATCATGCCGCAGCAACCATGGCTGTGCGCGTACACGAATGGCAGCATCCCTATGGAGTTGTGCAGACTAAAGGTGTCGATATTATAGGTTTTGAAGAAAAGCCTGTGCACCTTAGCCATATCAATGCTGGTGTTTATGCTCTCAACCCAGAAGCATTGAGCCTTTTGGAGAAAGACTCTCGATGCGATATGCCCACTCTCTTTGAACGTCTTCAAGCGAATAATAAACGCATAGCGGCATATCCAATACATGAGCCATGGTTGGATGTTGGGCGACCGGATGATTTAAGCCGTGCCATAGAAGAAATCAGTAAATCATCATCGGGAAAGGAACTCTGCTGATTAACCGCGTTCTCATAGCTGGACTTGGTAGTATCGGTAAACGCCATCTTCGTATTGCAAGGCAGCTAATGCCTCTTGCGGATATACGAGTCCTTCGACATCAGAATTGTGATTTTATTCCAGAGTTTTCGAATGGTTGCTTTACCAGCATATCCCAAGCAATTGCGTTTGCTCCACAGATAGCAGTTATTGCAAGTCCGGCAACATGCCATATCAATACATCACAGCAATTGGCTGAATCGGGTGTGCATCTTCTCGTTGAAAAACCCTTGTCAGCATCAACTGTCGGTGTCACACAATTGCTTGAAACCTGCAGAGAACAAGGATTGGTTTTACTGACAGGGTACAATCTTCGATTCTTGCCCTCACTCAATAGGTTTCGTGATCTTTTACGCAAAAACGTGATTGGAAAGATTATATCGGTTAGATGCGAGGTTGGTCAATATTTGCCCGACTGGCGTCCCGAAACGGATTATCGTAATGGTGTTTCAGCTTGTCGGGCGCTTGGTGGTGGAGTCCTGCTTGAACTTAGTCATGAACTCGACTATATCCAATGGATTTTCGGTGAAGTTGATTGGGTAAGAGCAACACTAAGCAGGCAGAGTAATCTGGAAATTGATGTAGAAGATTCTGCGCATATTGTTCTTGGGTTTGCACCTGATGAAGATGGACGTCGTCTTATTGGCATGGTCAATCTGGACTTCATTCGTCACGACAGCGTTCGTAATTGTTCGGCTATCGGTGAAAATGGAACTCTGCGATGGAGCGCTTCGACGGGTGTTGTAGAGCACTATGTGGCTGGCGCCGGGGAGTGGAATAAACTTTTTTGTTATCAACAACAGCGTGATGAAAGCTATCTGGCGGAATGGCACCATTTTTTGAGTTGTATCAATGAGCAGAAAACACCTTTAATTTCCGGTGAGGATGGCTTGCAAGTTTTGCATATCATAGAAGCCGCACGACAGTCTTCAGAATCAGGTACTCAAATAAAAATCAAAAAGCTGAAAGTTGAAGGAAAAAATAGCGCATGAATGTAATCGCATTTATCTTTGCTCGTGGAGGCTCCAAAGGTTTGCCCGGGAAAAATATCCGTCTCTTGGGTGGAAAACCATTAATCGCGTGGTCTATTGAGCATGCACTTGCCGTCAAACGGATTGAGCGGGTTATTGTCTCCACCGATTCAGAAGAGATAGCGGCAGTAGCGCGTGATTATGGTGCAGAAGTGCCCTTTATTCGGCCAGCAGAATTGGCGCATGACAATAGCCCTGAGTGGTTGGCGTGGCGCCATGCCCTCAATTACTTACGCGAAACAACGGGCGTATTACCGGAGGTAATGGTATCAGTACCTACCACGGCACCATTGCGCCATGCGCTAGATATTGAAAGTTGTCTTGATGAATACGAAAAAGGCGATGCCGATATGGTAATCACCGTTACTGAGGCTCATCGTAGCCCTTACTTTAATATGGTGAAAATCAAACCAGATGGCACCGTCGGGCTGGTTAACCCGCCTCAATCAGCCATTGCCCGCCGCCAGGATGCCCCTCTGGTTTACGATATGGCAACTATATGTTATGTAGCGAACCCCGAGTTTGTGATGGCTTATAACGCGACATTTGACGGCCGGGTCAAAGCGGTGCAGGTACCAGCAGAACGAGCTATTGACATTGATACCTTGCTTGATTTTCAGATCGCCGAATGTCTTTTAAAAATAAGAGAAACGAAACTGTGAGTACAATCAAAGAACTCATGAACCTTACAGGTCGCCGAGCACTGATTACCGGAGCAACTGGTGGTTTAGGTAAGGTGATGGCTGATACTTTAGCTGAACTGGGTGCAGATTTAGTGCTTGTTGACCGTCCAGGGTCAGATTTTGAAACTCTTGCTGCTACCCTTATCGAAAAGTGGGGTGTCAACGTTGAGCATTATGTTTGTGATCTTGAACTCCAAGAGCAACGTGCTGAATTAATAGCATTACTGAAAAAAAGCGATAAAGGGCTCAACATCCTCATTAATAACGCAGCCTTTACTGGCACCTCAGACTTACAAGGCTGGGCAGTTCCGTTTGAAGAACAAACCATCGAAACCTGGCGCCGTGCATTGGAAGTCAACCTAACCGCCATATTTGACTTCTGTCAGGGTCTAACCTTTCTGCTTAAGGTAGCTGAGGGTGCCAGCATTATCAACATTGCTTCAATCTATGGTATGTACGGTCCGGACTGGAGCCTGTACGAAGGCACCAACATGAGCAACCCGGCAGCCTATAACGCATCAAAGGGTGGACTCCTTCAATTCACCCGATGGTTGGCTACAACCATTGCGCCAAGTGTTCGTGTTAATGCGATATCTCCAGGTGGTGTATTCAGAAATCAGCCAGAAGGGTTTGTACAGCGGTATGAAGCTAAAACGCCACTGGGTCGTATGGCAACTGAAGATGATTTTAGAGGTATAATTGCATTCTTAGCAAGTGATTTGTCAAAATATGTTACAGGTCAGAATCATTTAGTGGATGGTGGGTGGGGAGTATGGTAGCAGTATTGATAGCTAAAATATTTTGGTGAATGAAATTAAAAAAATATTTACATGTAACGCCAACCTTTTATTCGATAGGAAATGCAGCAGAAGAAATTTTGTGGGCCTATAAACGAGCTGAAATTGAAGGATTAAAAGTAAATATTATAGCCCCTTATTCATGGACAGAATTTTTGAATTATCGGATTTGTAATCGAGAATTGTTTCGTTTGGTTTGTGATTCAGGGGGCGGCGAGGATGCTGTTTCTGTTCTCTACCTTATTATTGTTCGGTTTATTGTTAATATGGGGTTTATTGTTAAGAGAGGGTTCAGTCTTGTAGGCCGAAAGTATATAGGTTTTCTTTTTCCTGAAAAATGGCACTTCCCTCAAGTTGGGATGAATAAATACTGGCCAGTGTACGACGACATTAGTGGAAATATCTCTTCGATTATAAATGATCCAATCATTGCTCAAATGCATAAGCCTTTTTCTGTTGGGTTGAGAAAAAAAACCAAAAATATTTGTGCTGATAGATTAAGTGCCTTTGGAATTCCAAGAGATGCAAAGTACATTTGCCTTCATGTAAGAGATGCTGGATTTCATGCCGATAATTCACGGAGATCGTATAGAAATGCCGACATCGCTTCATATCGAAAAGGGATTGAATATCTTTTGAATAGAGGCCTTTATGTGTTTCGAATGGGGGATGCAAAAATGAAAAAAATTAATTTTACCCATGATAAATTAATAGATTACCCGTTTACATCCATAAAGTCCGAGGAAATGGATTTGTTTTTAATTAGCAATTGTGAATTTTATATAGGTATGCAATCAGGAGTTTATAGTGTTGCATTGCTTTTTGATAAGCCGGTTTTATTGTTAAATATGGTTGATTGGTTTTATCCATACCCTTTGAAAATATTTGATAGAGGCCTGTTAAAAAAAATTAAAATCAAGGGTTCTGGTCTGTTTCTAACAATGCAGGATAGATTTTCTTTGCCATTCTTCTATACAGATGTCAGGTCAAAATTTTCTGATGAAATTGAATTCTTTGATAATAATCCAGAAGAGATATTGATGGCCATAATGGGGTTTTATGATGATTATATAACAGGGAAGTTGTCTAATAAGATGATAGAATCTAATAAAAATTATTCTATGTATATGGAATTTGTGTCATCAGTTCTATTAAACAGCCCACCTGAGAAAATGAGTACTTATTTTACTAATTCAACTCAAGCATTATCTAGGTTTTCACTTTATGTATTAGCTTCACGGGGCTCTGTTTATGACTTTAATTAACTTTATGATTGCATGAATAATTTATCCTTTTCTTATATAAATAAGTTAATTCATTCTTTGAAATCTGATACTATGTCTCAGGTCCAAGTGCTTGGCGAATCTTTATACCAATCATGGGCTGAAGGCCACAGTACTTACCTCTGCGGTAACGGAGGCAGTGCAGGGAATGCCATCCATCTTGCTAACGACTTTCTTTACGGCGTCGGTGTGAAAAATGGTTATGGTATGCGTGTCGAAGCTTTAAGTGCTAACCCAGCTGTAATTACTTGCCTTGCCAACGACATCGGCTACGAAAACATCTATTCAGAGCAGCTTAGGGTAAAAGCGCACCCTGGCGATGTGCTGATTGTCTTATCAGGCAGCGGCAACTCTCCAAACGTTGTTAAAGCGCTTGAAGCCGGTAATAATATCGGCATGAAAACATTTGCCATTCTTGGCTTCACTGGTGGACGCTGTAAAGACCTTGCTGGCTGTCCTATTCACTTTGAAATTGACGATATGCAGATTGCAGAAGATTTACAGCTTATTGTTGGCCATATTTGTATGCAGTGGCTATGTGAACAGGATGTCGCTTCAAAAAAACAAACATTCCGAAGAGGTTAGATAATGGCGGATAAGTATGCGATTGATACTCACAAGTTGATTTATCACCCAAAACGAGTTGCTGAGTTAATTGATGTAGGTGATGACTGGACTAAGGCAAAATCTGTTTATCCAATCTATCTTGAAATATCTCCGGTAGGAGCCTGCAACCACCGATGTGTGTTTTGTGCAGTTGATTATATCGGCTATAAAACCAATATGCTTGATGTCGATATGCTCAAGCTTCGGTTAGAAGAGATGGGGCGTTTAGGAATAAAAAGCATTATGTATGCTGGTGAAGGTGAACCAATGCTTCATAAGCGTATTCATGACATTGTAACAGCAACGAAGGACGCAGGGATTGATGTCTCATTTACAACGAATGCGACAATAATGACCGATCAGTTTTTGAATGAAGCGCTACCATTGGTTTCCTGGATTAAGGTTTCAATCAATGCAGGAACTGCAAAAACTTATGCTGCGATTCACAGGACAAAAGTAGAGGAATTTCATAAGGTTATAGATAATCTAAAGCGAGCTGTGGCTGTTAAGAGAACAAAAAAGCTGGATTGTGTTTTAGGAGCACAGGCACTCTTGTTGACCGAAAATGCAGAGGAAATGGGTAAGCTGGCGGAAATATGCCGCGACGAGATTGGACTTGATTACCTTGTTGTTAAGCCTTATTCTCAACACATGTATAGTAAAACGCATGTGTATGAATCCATTGACTATAAGCAGCATCTTGAAATGGCACAAGAGTTGGAGTCCTATAATACCAAAGATTTTAGTGTTATTTTTCGTGGCCATACCATGAAAAAGTATACAGAGGATGATCGATATCCGAAATGTTATGCAACCCCTTTTTTATGGGGTTACATTATGGCTGACGGTTCTACGTATGGATGCAGTGCATATCTGCTTGACAAGCGCTTTGAATACGGTAATATCAATGAACAGACATTTCAGGAAATCTGGGAGGGGCAGAGGCGTAAGACTAATTTTGAATTCATTCGTCATGAACTCGATATCAAAGATTGTCGTCGGAATTGCCGAATGGATGAGGTTAACCGGTATCTGCATCGTCTCCAAGAAGGCTCTATTCCTCATGTCAACTTTATCTGAATAAAATAATATCAATGAAAACACTTGTTACTGGTGGCTGCGGTTTTATCGGAAGTCATCTTGCTGAAATGCTTCTTGCTTTGGGTCATGAAGTAATTATCCTTGATAATCTTGCGTGTGGTCGCAAGGAAAATATTATGAGCTTCATAGCGAACCCAAAACTTTCATTTCATCCGGTCGATATTTGTGATCGTACGGCCATTCAGGATCACTTTCATGGTGTTGATTGGGTTTTTCATTTGGCAGGCCTTGCTGATATCGTTCCGTCAATTGAACAACCTGACAGTTACTTTCAGGTTAATGTCGTGGGTACACTCAATGTATTACAAAGTGCTCGGGCGGCTGGTGTCCGGAGGTTTGCTTATGCAGCATCATCCTCAAGCTATGGCATTCCTGATACATATCCAACGCCGGAGTCATCCCCGATAGATCCTCAATACCCCTACGCTTTGACGAAATATATGGGTGAGGAGTTGGTGTTGCATTGGGCTAAAACCTATAATCTGCCAGCCATATCACTAAGACTTTTTAATGTATACGGTCCGCGGTCACGAACAACTGGCACCTATGGTGCTGTTTTCGGGGTGTTTCTTGCACAGAAACTGAGTGCTAAACCTTTTACAGTGGTTGGTGATGGTACTCAAACGCGAGATTTTACCTACGTAACTGATGTTGCAAGAGCATTCATATCAGCGCTACAGTCAGATGTCATAGGTGAAGCTATAAATGTTGGTAGCGGTGATCATTATAGCGTCAATCGACTTGTCGAATTACTTGATGGTCCAATAGAATATATTCCAAAGCGACCGGGGGAGCCGGACTGTACCTTTGCTGATACCCGAAAAATAAAAAGGTTACTTGGTTGGGAGCCGAAAGTCAGTTTTGATAAAGGCGTTGATAATATGCTTAAAAGTATACAGAATTGGCAGGATGCTCCTGTTTGGGATGCAGACTCGATTGGAGAGGCAACATCAACTTGGTTCAAGTATCTGGGGAAAGAGAAGTGAAGAGGCCCATGAAATATCTTGTACACTGTTAAGACTAAATTTGTTCCACATTATATGACATTAGCTATACATCCGATAGATGACTTGACATTGTTGTTTGCAATGTTGCGGATCAGGCGTATTGAGGAAGCCTTGGCTCAGCGTTATGCAGAACAGGAAATGCGGTGTCCTATGCATTTGTGCATTGGTCAGGAAGCGATTGCAGTCGGAGTCTCTGCCTCCATTGGTCCTGACGATATGATATTCAGTAATCATAGAGCCCACGGACATTATCTTGCAAAAGGGGGAAGTCTGTCCGGCATGGTTGCAGAGTTGTACGGGCGTAAAACAGGGTGCTGTGGTGGTCGAGGGGGTTCCATGCATCTTATTGATTTAACCGTTAGATTCATGGGTGCAACGCCAATTGTAGGAGGAACAGTTCCTCTTGCTGTCGGTTCTGCCTGGGCGTCGCAACTTAAGCAAAGCAATCAGCTAACCGTGGTGTTTTTTGGAGATGGATGCTTTGAAGAGGGTGTTGTTCACGAATCCCTCAATTTTGCAGCATTACACAAATTGCCAGTGATATTCGTGTGTGAAAACAACGACTTTTCAGTTTACACTCGCCGAAACGAAAGACAACCCGATCGTCCGATTTTTGAATTGGCAAAAGCCCATGGCATGGATGCCTATGCCGGTAATGGTAATGATGTGGAGGATGTTCTAAACATCACGAGATTAGCTGTAGAGAAGGTAAGGAAAGGGTTCGGACCGCAATTTCTTGAGTTCAGGACTTATCGCTGGCGAGAACATTGCGGGCCAAACTTTGATGATAATCTTAATTATCGGACGAGCCAGGAAATCGAAATAGGGATGAAGGATTGTCCTGTCGAAGCTTATAGATCAAAAATTGCAAAGAGGCATAGCTCTTTTGACCGTCTTTTTTCTGAGTATGAACGTGAAATTCATGCGGAAATATCTGCGGCTTTTGACTTTGCCTTGTCAAGCGAAAAGCCCTCATTTGCTGATGCGGAGGGTAAAATTTATGCATAATACTGAAGGTCGAAATCTCTCTTTTGCTGAGGCAATTCGTGAAGCTCTGGATCAGGCGATGCACCATGATGATCGTGTTATTGTAATTGGAGAGGGTGTTCCAGATCCTAAAGCGATATTCAATACTACTGCTGGGCTTTACAAAAAGTACGGCAACACTCGCGTTTTTGATATGCCACTTGCTGAAAATGGAGTTACCGGGATTTGCATTGGAGCGGCTCTGGCAGGGATGCGTCCTGTTATGGTTCATCAGAGGATTGATTTCGCTTTGCTTGCAATGGATCAACTTGTTAACAATGCCGCGAAATGGCATTACATGTTTGATGGAAAAGCCTCTGTTCCACTTGTAGTTCGTATGATTGTAGGCCGGGGCTGGGGCCAGGGCCCCCAGCACTCACAGAGCTTGCAGGCAATGTTTGCCCAGGTTCCCGGTTTAAAGGTCATAATGCCAATGAGTGCGCATGATGCCAAAGGGATGCTGATATCTGCTATTGAGGATGATGGCCCAGTGCTCTTTATTGAACATCGGTGGTTGCATCATGTCAGGGATAGTGTTCCGGAAAATTATTATCGAGTTCCATTGGATAAGGCGAGAGTGCTTCACGCGGGTAATACCGTTACCGTTGCCGCGTTTTCTTATATGGCTCTTGAGTCTTTGGTTGCGGCCAAAGCACTTAAATCTGCAATGGGTATTGATATTGATGTTCTTGATATGCGAAGTATCCGTCCTTTGGATATAGATGCAGTGATTAAATCAATACGCAAGACAGGTCGCTTGATAGTTGCTGATACGGCATCTCGCACTGGCAGTATTTCTGGCGAACTGATTGCCCAGGTTGTAGAGTCAAACTTTCATGCACTAACATCACCCCCGGTAAGGATTGCGTCTCCTGATCATCCTGTGCCAACATCACATTTTATGGCTGATAAGTATTATCCAGGCACCAAAAATATCGTTGATGCGGTATTTCAACTTATGGGTTTAAATCAAGATTCAGAAAGGTATAAGAAACTTATTCTTCGTCTTAAGGATAACACACCTCACGATATACCCAGTCAAGATTATGCAGGACCTTTTTAATCTCTAAGGGAAAATTCCCCCGAAGCTATGCTTCGTAAAAATCAAATAATAAAAGAACTCATACCCCGTAGCTCTGCTCCGGGGTGCGTGATTATTCTCTTTTTAAAGAGATTAAGTATGAGAAATTATTCATTTTTATGAGTTCATAATCGAGGAACCAGTAGTCAAAAATTATTATTGTGAAAGATAAAATAGTATTCGTATCAGGTAGGTTTAATGTTATTCACCCAGGTCATCTTCGTTTACTGCGATTTGCAAAAGAATGTGGCAATCGATTGATTGTTGCGGTTGAGAGTGATCGTATCGCTGGAGATGCAGCTCATGTCCCTGAAGAATTGCGCATTGAAGGGGTATTAAGTAATACTTGGGTTGACGAAGCTTTTATTTTTGATGAACCGGTATCGATGGTCATTTCTCGCTTACGTCCAGATATAGTCGTCAAAGGTAAAGAGCATGAGTTGCGCTTCAATCCTGAAATGGATGCTTTGGAGGAATATGGTGGTATCCTTTTGTTCAGTTCAGGCGAAACCATTTTTTCATCTCTTGATTTAATTAGAAAGGAATTTCAAGAACTTGATTCTCGCTTGATCAGTCTACCGGAAGAATATCTTGCACGTCATAAAATTACAGCGTCAAGGCTGGCTGAATTGTTACAACGGTTCCTACATTTGAAAGTATGTGTGATAGGTGACCTCATTATCGATGAATACATTACCTGTCAGCCTTTGGGTATGTCACAGGAAGATCCGACTATTGTGGTTACACCTATTGATTCTACTCGCTTTATTGGTGGCGCTGGAATTGTGGCAGCTCATGCAGCAGGGTTAGGCGCATCGGTACATTATATTTCTATCTCAGGAAATGATGTGGCTCGTGAATTTGCAGTTGAAAGGTTGGCTGCTGGAGGTATTAAAGTTAGTCTACTAGTCGACGATAGCCGACCAACCACATTGAAACAGCGCTATCGCTGTAAAGGGAAGAGCATGTTGCGTGTCAGTCACCTTCATGAAGGTGCGATTTCTGTTCCATTACAGAAGAAGATGTTACAGGAAGTGGAAAGAGCGATTGAAAATGTTGATCTTCTTGTGTTTTCTGATTTTAATTATGGATGCTTGCCACAACCAATGGTAGATCAAATTATCAAAATGGCAAAAAGTAAGGGTATTATGTTGGCTGCAGATAGCCAATCTTCATCGCAAATTGGAGATATCAGTCGTTTTCGAGGTATGGACCTTTTGACGCCTACTGAACGCGAGGCTCGTATCAGCACCCGTAATCGTGAGGACGGATTGGTAATATTAGCGGAGCAACTTCGGAAGCAAGCATCAGCTCATAACATTTTACTTAAACTTGGTGAAGAGGGGTTACTGATCCACGCAGGCAATGGTAAAGCTGAAGACTGGCTGACAGACAGAGTTGATGCGTTGAACTCCGCACCAAAGGATGTCGCCGGCGCTGGGGACTCATTGTTGATTACAAGTGCAATGACGTTCGCTTGTGGTGGTAGTATTTGGGAATCAGCTATTCTTGGTTCCCTTGCTGCCGCGGTGCAGGTTGGGCGTGTAGGTAACAAGCCGATTCAAAGCCATGAACTTTTAGATGAAATAAAGTAATGCGAGTACTTCTTCTTGCCGCTGGGTGCGGAACTAGATTACGTCCATTGACAAATACAATCCCTAAATGTCTTGTTCCCATAAATGGGCAGCCTCTCCTTGACATATGGCTCAACAGCTTAAATAAAGCTGGTCAGGGACCATTTATGATAAATACGCATTATTTAGCTGACCAGGTACACAAATTTATTGAATTTAGTCCCTACAGCAACCAAGTAACGTTTGCTTATGAACATGAGTTACTAGGTACAGCAGGAACCTTGATTCAAAATCTCGATTTTTTTCAAGATCAGGATGGGATGCTGATTCATGCAGATAACTATTGCCTAGCAGATCTTTCTGCGTTTCTTAAGGCTCATAGCAATAGACCTTCAGAATGTGTTATGACTATGATGACCTTTCGAACCGATAGCCCCTCAACCTGCGGGATTGTTGAACTGGATGAAAGAGGTATAGTCATAGGCTTTCATGAGAAAGTTTGTAATCCTCCAGGTAATCTTGCTAATGGCGCGGTATATGCTATCTCTGCTGAACTATTATCAAGATTTTCGAATGATTTAAGAGATGTTAAAGACTTTAGTACAGAAGTACTTCACTGTATTATTGGGAAAATATATACTTATGAAACATCTGCACTGTTCATAGACGTGGGAACGCCTGAGCATTACAAAAAAGCTAATAATTCTATTTCTTAACAAAAATAAAATATGTCAGATAATAAGAAAGCGTTATATATTTACATATATCCATATAAATTCCTTGATTTTATTTGGGATCTTTGGGAATTAAATGAATTCAGTGAATTTTTAAACATACAAGTATGGGATCTTTCAGTATTGCTATCTAAAAAATTTGAAGAATCAATTGTTATAGAGCGCTCTAAAAGAAAAGAAGTAGTTGTTATTTCATCAGTTAATGATTTTATACGTAACGTTAGAACTCTTCGAAAATTAGCAAATACTTCTGAAATATGCATATTTAACCCGTTTGCAACAAGTATAACAATGAAAGATTTCCTTTGCAATATAATAATGATATTGTTTCTAAAAAATGAAAAAATAAAGGTGTATGATGCTTTTTTAGGGGGAACGCCTTTGTTTAATGTAGAAAACAAAGAACCATATTCATTGCGAATAGTAAGATTCTTACAAAGGGTTACTTTAAAAGAACTTTATTATAATATTTTTGCAATAGTTTCAAGAAAGTTATTGAAAATAATCCCGTCAATTACAAAATATCGTCTCGTTGCAGGGAAAGAATGGGAGTCTGCTGCGATAGATAATACGAAAATTATTGTTAAAGGTCATAGTCTGGATTTTAGTGGGTATTTACGTTCCGAGTGCGAAATTTTGAGTAATAAGGAATCTAATAGGAATGAGTCAATGTTAGGTGACTATGGCGTATTTCTATCTTCACCAAATCCTAAGTTTGGTACGGATGATTTGATTGGTGCTAAACCAGCTCCTTGGACTAGTGAAGTTTGGTATCCAGCATTATGTAAATTTTTTGATCGAATCGAAAGAGAGACAAATACGAAAATAGAAATCACAGGACATTATAGGGCTAAATTCGAAAAAAATGACCCATTATTTGGATACAGAAACGTTCATTACGGGAAAACAAGAGAGTTGATAAAAGGGGCTAAGTATGTTATAACACTTGGAAGTACAGCGATATCATACGCCGTTATATATAAGAAACCTATTCTATTTATTTACTCCAACCAATTAAAAAGTCATTTAGGGGCAATGAAGGGAACGAAAAATTTTGCAGATTATTTTGGAATGCGTCCAATTAATATCGATGATTGGGGTGGCAATCTTTCGGATTATTTAATAGTTAATGAGGAGAGGTATAAAGCTTATGAAAGTGATGCATTAACATCAACGGCTACACGTCGACCAAATGTACAAATTATACTTGAGGATATTATTGGAATTAATACCCAAGGTCGATTTGTATGATATTTTTACTGATATAATTAAATGTTGGAAACGTTCACATTGTTAATTGTAAAATAAGGCTCATTAAACAGTTATAAGCTGCTCGTCTAAAAGTAACTGAAAGAACACCCCTCATGATGGGAATCAATAAATTAAGAAAAATAGTATCCCGCTACAGACTTAAGCGACGATTTTCGAAATGCATAATTAGCAATGGAGCAATGGTTGATGGCTTATCAATTCTTGGTGATTATTCCGTACTATTTCGAAATGAAGCGCTTATGGATACGGTATTGGGAGCTTATAGCGATGTACAGTCGAATAGTGTGATTTGCAATACCGAAATCGGCAATTTTTGCTCGATTGCTTCAAGAGTCAATATTGGGTTGGGTGTTCATCCTACCCATATGGTAAGCACTAGCCCTGTTTTTTATGACAATGCTCAGCCATTGCCAAGGTTTTTTGTCGAAGAGCGAATTTTTAAAAAGGTTTTGCCAAGAACGATGATCGGTGCGGATGTCTGGATTGGTCAAGGCGCTCTAGTTAAGGCAGGAGTTACAATCGGGGTTGGCGCAGTAATTGGCGCTGGCGCTATTGTAACAAAAAATATTCCTCACTATACAATTGCAGCAGGAAACCCCTGTAAACAAATAAGGCCCCGCTTTTCAGAAGATATTGCTTCCCGCCTTATCACATCCGAATGGTGGATGTTAAGCGAAGAGAACCTATTGAAACTCGCTCCCTTTTTTACAGATCCGCTAATATTTCTTGATAAGCTGGACTCCATAAAATGTTGAAATTCCTCTTTCGAGTCTATAGAAAATGCTGCAGTATATTATTCTGGTTCGCAAACAAAAGCCAGTTTAAGGCACTTGGCCGGGGAACGCGTATGGTGAGGCAATTCAGGGTTGATGGAGGTGAAGGAATCACAATTGGGCAAAATGTTTTTTTTCAACGCGGTCTTTGGCTTTATTGCCGCGGAGTAGATAATATCAATGCATCATTGTCCATTGGCAGTAGGTGTGTGTTTGGTTACAATAATCATATAACCTGTGTCGGAAGTGTAATGATCGGTGATGACGTGTTGACAGCTAACAATGTGTATATATCTGATAATATACACTGCTATGAAAATATCACTACGCCGGTTATCAAGCAACCGGTAAAATACAAACGCTCTGTTGAGATTGGTTCCGGTGCGTGGATTGGGGAAAATGCATGTATCATTGGTGCCAATGTCGGACGAAATTCTGTGATCGGTGCTAATGCTGTTGTCACATCTGATATTCCCGATTATGCAGTCGCAGTTGGTATTCCTGCTAAGGTCATAAAACAATATGATTCAGTTCAGGAAAAGTGGCTTAATCGGTGATTTCGCTTTGATAATATGGTTGCTTGACCTAATCCGCAAAACCCGATCACTTGAACAAGTCGTACCAGCAATATCAAACTTTGTTGGATATGCGAATTCGCCGAGTGTATGACGAACAAAGGGAACCAAACGACCTGGCAGAAATCGAATTGCTGAATGTCGATTTGACCGTGTTGAACTCTTCCGGGTACAAGACGTTATTGAGCATGAACTTCGTTGCCAATCAACTCTTAAATAGGAGAAAATGGTAATAAAATATCGACCAGACATTGATGGACTCCGTGCTATAGCAGTCTTATCGGTCATATTCTTTCATACAGGTATATCAGGATTTTCGGGTGGATTCGTCGGTGTTGATGTTTTTTTTGTTATATCGGGATATCTCATCACATCTATCATTCTCAAAGACATTAAGTCCGGGGAGTTCTCTATCGCAAGATTTTACGAACGTCGAATCAGAAGAATTTTCCCTCCTCTCTTTACAGTAATTACATTTACTGTTGTTGTTTCGGCATTTTTATTTGATTCTAATTCATTTGAATCCTTTGGAAGAAGTATAACAGCCACAACGTTCTTTTGTTCAAACGTCCTTTTCTGGAAAGAATCAGGCTACTTCGATGCCTCATCAATCACTAAGCCACTCTTACATACGTGGTCACTTGCTGTTGAAGAACAGTTCTATATATTTTTCCCTCTACTACTTATAGGAATCACTCGGTTTTCAAAAAACCGATATCTCCAATGGATAGTTGGAATCTCACTTGTATCTCTCATGATGAGCATCATTGGGGTTTATACTCATCAAGTGATAACATTTTATCTTCTTCCTACAAGGGCGTGGGAACTACTCTTCGGTTCTTTTCTGTCCCTTGAAGTTATTCCAAAACTTGAATCAAATGTACAGCGCAATCTCGTTTCATTTATAGGCCTAAGTCTCATTATTTTCAGTATTTGTTTCTATACTGAATCCACACTCTTTCCTGGAGTCGCAGCGCTCGCTCCTGTTCTGGGAGCTAGTTTTATAATTCATAGTGGAAAGGGGGGGGCGTCGATTGTCAAAAAACTCCTCAGCTACAAACCAATAGTATACATTGGTCTCATATCCTACTCTCTCTATCTCTGGCACTGGCCGCTTATAGTATTCTCAAAGTATCTGATTATGAGAGAATTGACTTTTTTTGAAACATTGGGAATAATAATTACAACCTTTATTATATCGGTGATTTCATTAAAATTTATTGAAAAACCATTTAGAGTTAATTATCCGTTGATTTCAAACAGAAAAATATTTGTTATTTCCTCATTTATTATGAGTATGAGTTCAATTATTGGGTTAATAATCTATTATCAAAATGGTATGCCCTATCGATCTGCAGCAAACAAGGATGTGTTGTTCGTTCAGAGAGATTGGAATAAAGAGTGGGTATTGAATAGTCGAAAGTATAATACAAGTATGGACTTTCCACAAATCGGAAGTCAACATACTCATCCAAGCTTTATTTTATGGGGTGATTCACACGCCCAGGCATTGGCTCCAGGGTTATCTGTTGTATCTAAGAAATATGGATTAGCTGGTGTATTAATAAGTTATCAAGGTTCGGCACCATTGCTTGGTATGGATATGAATGGCTCTGATTATAATGATGCAACTTATAATTCTAAAGTTATCTCATTTATTAAATCTCATACTGAGCTACAAACTGTATTTCTTACGGCATGGTGGAGTGGATATACGGATGTGAATCAAGGGAATACAAATATGACGGATTATATCGACACTAATTTCGGCCAATCAAAGGAAAAACTATTTAGAAAAGGACTTCTTAGAACAATTAACACGCTTATTGAACTAGGTCGAAGAGTCATTATTATTTCAGATGTGCCACAGATTAAGTCATCAGCAATACATGCATATTATATCAGTAGACGTACGGGGTATATTGATTCTAACATTATGCCAACAATTTACGAATATCAAGAAAAAAATTCTGTTATTATAGATTTATTAAGTCGATATAAATATAATCGTAATGTTTTTATTATTCATCCAGAGTCTGTATTGTTGCGACTAAAAGGTGACAAGATCATAGACGGATCGTTTGGTCCACTCTATTCTGATAATAATCACTTGACTCCAGTTGGTGCAAGATTCGTATCTCAAGTATTCGATGAGGCCTTTAATAATATTAGTAATGGAAAATGGAAAAATAAATAATTCTTTTTTGGTTATATAAGATTTTATGTTGGTATATATGGTAAGTTATAGGTGACATTATTATATAACCGAAGTGCGCAACGTTTTAAGATATTAAGGTCAGTAGTACACATTATTCGTTCTACTACTTGCGTGTATTCTATGATTATTGCTAACAAAAATCTTTTGAAAATGAGTATTCATTTAGTAATTATTTGAGTAAGTATATATATGTTACTTAGCATGATTAACCAAATTCGGTTTAGGCGTAAATTCCAAAAGAGCGTTATATATCGAGGAGTACTATTAGATAATCTTTGTAGGCTTGGGGATTATTCTGTTGTTTTTAAGGATTCAGTTCTCATGGATGTAAGCCTTGGTAAGTATAGTTTTATTCAGTCCAAATGTGTAATTATAAGCACTGAAATTGGGTCTTTTTGTTCAATTGCTTCAGGTGTACATATAGGGTTGGGTGTCCACCCTACTCATATGGTATCTAGTAGTCCGGTTTTTTATGATAATACGCAGCCCTTACCGAAATATTTTGTAAAAGGGAAATATTTCACTGATATCATGCCAAGAACAACCATTGGACCAGATGTCTGGATAGGTCATGGTGTTTTGATAAAAGCAGGTGTTAATATTGGTATTGGATCAGTAATTGGAGCTGGGTCAATAGTTACAAAGAATATTCCTCCTTATGTCATTGCGGCTGGAAATCCATGCAAACAAATAAGGCTACGCTTTTCAAATGAGATATCTTCCCGCCTCATTGCATCTGAATGGTGGACATTAAGCGACAACATCCTATTGAAACTTGCTCCCTTTTTTACAGATCCATTAATATTTCTCGATAAGCTGGATTCGTTAAAATGTTGAAACTACTCTATCGAGTCTATAAACAAAGCTTCGGTATATTATTGTGGTTTTATAAAAGAAACAGGTTTATGGGACTTGGCCATTGACCCTGTATGGATAGGCCATACAGGGTCAATGGAGGTGATTGGATCACAATAGGTAAGAATGTTTTTTTTCAAAGCGGTCTTTGGCTTTATTGCCGCAGAGTAGATAATATCAAGGCACTATTATCCATTGGCAGCGGGTGTGTCTTTGGTTACAATAATCATACAACCTGTGTTGGAAGTGTACTGATCTGAGATGATGTGTTGACAGCTAATAATGTGTATATATCTGATAATATACACGGCTATGAAGATATCACGAGACCGGTTATCAGGCAACCGGTTAAATACAAGCGCTCTGTTGAGATTGGTTCGGGTGCGTGGATTGGGGAAAATGCCTGTATAATAGGTGCTAATGTCGGGAAAAATTAGGTGATCGGTGCAAATGCAATCGTTACTTCTGATATTCCTGATTATGCAATCGCTGTCGGTATTCCAGCTAAAGTAATCAAAAAATATGATTTGATACTTAAAAGGTGGGTAAAAATATCTGTCGAATAAATCATCACATACACAAAATTGAATAAAAGAATTCTTATAACTGGTGGAGCTGGATTCATAGGATCAAATTTAGCAAATCAACTAGTTTCTAGAAATTGTTTTGTCAGAGTTCTTGATAATCTATCAAAACAAATTCACGGTGAAAATCCTGAAAATTCTCCTTTATATAAGTCATTGCGCCCTGAAATAGAATTTATTCATGGAAGTGTAACCGATAGTCATGACCTTCAACATTCATTAAATGGTATAGATACAGTAGTACATTTGGCTGCAGAAACTGGTACAGGGCAGTCTATGTATGAAATACGTCGTTATTCAGATGTTAATATTGGCGGAACTGCGCTATTAATGGATATAATAGCTAATAGTTCATTGTCGGTAAAGAAGGTTATAGTAGCCTCATCACGAGCAATATATGGAGAAGGAAAATGTTGTTGTTCTGTTCATGGTATCGTATATCCCAATCAAAGGATTTTAGAAGATATGCAATCAGGTGACTATGAATTGCACTGTCCATTATGTAACCTTCTTGTAGATTTTCTTCCGACAGATGAGGACTCATTTATAAAACCATCCTCTGTATATGGTATTACAAAACTTAATCAGGAACAATTAGTATTGACTGTATGCAAGGTTTTAGGTATATCGGCATTTGCCTTGCGTTATCAGAATGTTTTCGGTCCAGGTCAATCATTGACCAATCCGTATACTGGTATATTGTCAATATTCTCAACAAGAATATTAAATGGTAACGGTATAAATATATTTGAAGATGGAAAGGAAAGTCGCGATTTTGTTTATATCGATGATGTTGTAAAAGCAACGATTAAGAGTATTAAATATGAACCCCATAATATTACTGCTCTTAATATTGGTTCAGGTGTATCCACAGATGTATTGACAGTTGCTCAGGCATTATCAGAAAGGCTACATAAAGATGTTCCTATTCAAATATCTGGTCAATTTAGAGTTGGCGATATTCGACATAATGTTGCAGACCTTAAGATGGTAAAATCAATTTTAGGTTTTGAACCGAAAACATCCTTTAAAGAAGGCCTTAATCGTTTTGTCGACTGGGTATCTCGAGAAAAAATATCTGTTGATAGGTATGAGTCAAGTCTTGCTGAATTACGATCAAAAGGGCTATTTAAATGAGTGTTACGGTCACACCTGGGTTAGTAAGTATTGTAGTGGCAAGCTATAATCATGCGGATTATTTGAAGCAGAGGATGGATAGTCTGATTGCACAAACTTATCCTAATATAGAAATTATTGTTATTGATGATCATTCAACAGATAACAGTCTTGAAGTATTGAAGCTATATGAATCTTGTCCAAAAGTAAATCTTATTGTTCGTGAAGAAAATGGTGGTTGGGTTACAGTCAGCAATCAAGGTGTAGAGTTGTCATCTGGTGAGTTTGTAATATTTGCAAATTGCGATGATGATTGTGATCCGTATATGATTGAATATCTAGTTTCTATTTTGCAGAGATATCCAAAGGCTGGAATATCTTTTTGCAGGAGTTTAATGATAGATTCAAGAAACAATATTATTGGAGATGATTTTTTTTACAGAGAAAAAGCATTTAAAAGTTTCTGTACCTTTGATAGGCTTATAACAAAGAGGGAAATGACTCTTTTTTTGTTGTATTCATGTGTCATTCCAAACCTCAGTGCCGCTCTGATCAGGAAAGAATGCCTTTTTGAAGTAGGAGTATTATCTCATGACTATAAAGTATGCTCTGATTGGGATTTATTTTTAAGAATCAGCACCCGCTTCGATTTCGCGTATGTGACAAAGGCTTTGAATAAATTCAGGCAGCATAGAACCACGATCCGTTCCCAAACAAAGGAACGTATTGTTATTGAAGAGTATTTACGATTATTGCTACCCCTAATAAAAATAACAGATATCTCACAACTTAAAAAAACTAGATATAAGATAAGAGTCATGTATATGTGGGCTACTCACTTGATGCTCCCATCTATGTCTGGATTAAAAAATTTTAAATTCCATGTTGAAAAAGTTATCAAATACGATCCTTATGCCATTTTTTATTTGCCTTTTGCACTAATAATCCGATTATTTGCACTCTTTATCTATTTGTATAAAACTAAAATTTCATCATAAGTATATGTGTATATATATTAGTTATTACAAGATAATAGATTTATTAATAAGTATTATTAAACATTAATGGTAAGTAATTGGCTTCCACAACAGGTGTTGATAAACACGAATCAATGGGATAAAAGTTTAACGCTATTTTATCCTGAAGCTAAGCAGTGGATGAATGATCCGGTTTCATATTTAAACCGCTTGACGGTTGAATGTAATTATCTTAATTCTGCAAAAAAAATAGATTGGAATAGTTATCTGGCAAAAAACTCACTTGTTTTGGATGTGGGTTGTGGCGGAGGTTGGTTGTCAGCCTATTTGTCATCTCTTGCTGATGTCCGTAAGATATACGCAATCGACTCAAGTAGTAATTACTTGGAAAATTATTTGCCGAGTGTTGTTGCCCAATTAGATGGCGATATTTCAAAGATAGAAGCTGTACAAGGTTTATTTACACCTATACTCCTTGACGATCAAAGTGTTGACCTGATTGTTGCGTCAGCAGCAATTCATCATGCGGACAATGTTCAAAATGTACTTGAAGAATTTTATCGGGTTCTTAAGCCATCTGCATTTCTTGTGATTCTTAATGAGTCATTTACCAGTAACTCCCGATTTATATATCAATCGGTCAGAACATTTGCCTCAATATTATATCATAATATCAAAAATAACTATAAACAGTACGTTCAAAAGATGTTTGTAGGCGGTTTTTTATATGATCCATATTTAGGTGATCATGCTTATTCTGAGTGGTATTGGAAGAAGGCTATTGATGCGTCGGGCTTTAATATATTAGAAATAATGAATACAAAGTTGTCTACGGTTATTAATTCAGCCGGACCACCTTTAACTAATATTATTTGCAAAAAGAAATAATTTAACTTTTTACTGTATTTATTAATATTTGTGTGTAATGAAAAATTTCTCTGATCGTACATTGGTAACCGGTGGAGCGGGATTCTTAGGATCTCATTTATGTGACAGGCTTATTGCTGAGGGTAATGATGTTCTCTGTCTCGATAACTTTTTTACTGGAACAAAAGAAAATATTGGACATTTGCTCGGAAACAGAAACTTTGAACTTATCCGGCATGATGTTACGTTTCCGTTATATGTAGAGGTTGATGAAATATATAATCTCGCATGTCCTGCCTCACCAGTACACTACCAGTATGATCCGGTACAGACCACTAAGACATCCGTGCACGGTGCCATCAATATGTTAGGTCTTGCAAAGAGACTAAAAGCAAAAATATTTCAGGCATCTACTTCAGAAGTTTATGGTGATCCTAAAATACATCCACAAACTGAGGAGTACTGGGGAAATGTTAACCCGATTGGGATCCGTTCATGTTATGATGAAGGGAAGCGTTGTGCAGAAACCCTCTTTTTTGACTATAGACGTCAGTATAATCTTCCGATAAAAGTTGGACGCATATTCAATACCTACGGTCCCCGGATGCACCCCAATGATGGCAGGGTTGTCTCTAATTTTATTGTCCAGGCTCTCCTTAACCGCCCAATCACAATATTCGGTGAAGGCAATCAAACCCGATCGTTCTGTTATGTCGACGATCTCATTGATGTCTTTATCCGCTTTATGCATACTCCGGAAAGTATGACCGGGCCGTATAATCTCGGTAATCCAGGTGAATTTACCATTCGCGAGCTTGCCGAGAAGGTTATAGATCTGACTGGCTCTAGCTCAAAACTGCATTTTATGCCGCTACCCCAGGACGATCCACAACAGCGGAAGCCCGATTTGACGAAAACAAAAGAGGCCCTTGGATGGGAGCCGAAAACATCTCTTAAAGATGGCTTGATGAAAACCATACCATATTTCGATCAGTTGTTGAAAAGAGGAATAGAAATTGAAGCCTGGTCACCAATCTAAAGCCATAGGACAGAATGAACCCCTTTTTTTCAGTAATTATTCCAACATACAATCGATCTAAGGAGCTAAAAAAGGCAGTAGAATCAGTTTTATCGCAGTCATTTTCTGATTTCGAAATACTTGTTATGGATGATGGGTCTACTGATGACACTCGAGAGGTAGTTTCTACCATTAACGACATCAGAGTTACCTATGATTGGGAAAAAAACTTTGGTGGACCAGCGCGCCCACGAAATCGCGGGATAGCAAAGGCAAAGGGTGAGTGGATATGCTTTTTGGATGCTGATGACGCATGGTTACCTGATAAACTTCAGGTATGCTATCAGCACATCAATGACAGTGTAGATCTTATTTATCATGATCTTCAGATTATCGGAGAGCGAAAATCAATTTTAGGTAATCCTAGCATAAGGAAAAGCAGACAGCTTAATAAACCTATAATAATGGATTTACTTGTCAACGATAATCCGATAAGTAACTCTTCAGCTGTTGTTAGGAAAAGAATATTTGATAGAATAGGAATAATTGATGAGAATATAGAAATGATAGCTAGTGAGGATTATAATACATGGTTGCGTATTTCGGTTATAACAGAAAAATTTTTATACATACAGAAAGTTCTTGGCTTGTATACTGTAAATGAAAGTAATATTTCATCTCGCGACATGTTGGGCCCTGTAACGGCTGCAAGAAAAGAGTTTATATCGTTTATAAGCGAAGCTCAAAATATAAAATTTATGCACAAAGTTGAGTATCTAACTGGTCGTCGCTCATTTAATTCATACGCATATAATAAGGCTCAAGGCCATCTTGTTTACTCGTTCAAGTATGGTGGGCTAATAATTAAACTTAAATCTTTATACATGCTTATTATTATAATGTTGAATAGAAGGATCTTTTAATCAAAAATTGCCAAATATACACTATAAAATTAATATATCTCAATAAATTCTCTTTTATTAAAGAAAGCTTAATAGATGTATAAAAATAAAAAATCAGCTTTGGATTGGAATATTAAAACACATGATAAAATTGCCAAAAAATATGAAAAAATTCATGGTGAGATATATAATGAAATTGAGCAAAATCGAATAAATAGTATACTTAATCATGCGATATCATGCGTTAATACTGTAAGTAATAAAAAGGTAGCTCTTGATTTTGGGTGTGGTGCTGGAAATCTCACTTCGCATCTTGTATCTTTTGGTTATAATGTTATTGCTAGCGATATATCAAAAGGTTTTCTTGATTTGATTGATTCACGATCCTATAAAACTGATATCCATACAATTCAGTTGAATGGAGTGGATCTTTCGGGTATCGCTGATGAAAGCGTAGATATGGTGGCCACATATTCTGTACTACATCATGTTCCCGATTATTTAAGCATCATAAAAGAGTTTATGCGGGTACTTAAACCTGGTGGAGTTGTGTATATCGATCATGAGCCTTCAGAAGAATTCTGGGTAAAAAATCAGTTGCTTAGTAACTTTGAGATGGAAATGAATAAGGTTATCCCAGTTGATTTTTCAAAATATTTTGTGTTAGCTAACTACTATGATTGGTTAATCAGGAAGTTTGTTAATCCAAGATATCATAGGGAGGGTGATATTCATGTATTTGAAGATGACCATGTTGAATGGCATAAAATTGTTGAATCGATGGTTGCGGAAGGGGGGCAAGTTGCGCTTTCTCAAGATTACCTTCTTTTTAGACGAAAATATGATGTATCAATCTATAATATGTATAAGGAGAGAATATCAGATATGCATGTACTAGTTATGAGAAAGCTGTAGTTATGTCAACTCAAAAGCTTTTGGTTTTGGATACCTCATTCTCATACGAGGCAATTGTAAAGCGTGAACTGGAATCTTCGGTAATGTGCAGGGATTTGGATGGTTTCTTTGATCATGTTTGGTCAGTACATCCTTTTGCATCATTAGTGACTTCAACTGATTGGGGTTGTGATTATGGAAAACCTGTCGCTTATCCAATGTCAAAAGAGCATAGTTTTATAGAGGGCAAAGTTGGTCGGTATGCAATGTTTAGAAAGTTCCCCGCAATTAACTTTATCCTCGCCCAAATAGGAGTCCTTTTCTTTCTATTCAAACTTATTCGTAAAGAAAAAATTAGTGTTATCCGCGTTGGTGATCCTCTTTATTTAGGACTTCTTGGATATACACTATCAAAGTTAACGGGAGTGCCATTTGTTGTTCGTGTTGGCGCAAACAATGAAAAAATACGAGCAACGACATGTACATGCATGATGCCGCGATTATTTTCATCATTTAATCAAGAACGAGTAGTAGAGCGGTTTGTCTTATCAAGAGCACATCTTGTTGCGGGTGCAAACAATGATAATCTTCAATTTGCGATAGATAGTGGCGCTAATCCTGATAAATGTACTTTGTTTCGCTATGGTAATCTAATTGATCCGGCTCACTATGTCCTGCCATCACAGCGATCCGTTGTGAGTGAAGTAATTATAGGTGGACCGTTCTTATTGTGCATAGCAAGGCTTGAGCTAGTTAAAAAAGTTGATGATGTTATTCGAGTGTTAGCAAAGGTTAGAGAGAATGGTTTTGATGTAAGGGTCTTATTAGTAGGTGATGGTCGAGAGAGAGAAAAGTTGGTATTTATAGCTGAACAACTTCACGTTTTGCCCTACGTGATCTTTGCTGGAAATAGGGACCAGCGCTGGTTATCTTCAACTATTCCTCATGCGGCTGTTGTCTTGTCTCCTCATACTGGGCGCGCTCTGACGGAGGCTGCGTTGGGGGGGGTAGCAATTGCAGCGTACGATGTTGATTGGCAAGCGGAACTTATAGAAACTGGAGTTACTGGTGAATTAGTACCATTTGGTGATTGGATAGCGTTGGCAACATCTACGATTAAACTACTTAGTGATCGAGCTTATGCTCAAAACCTTGGCGAGAATGTAAGAAAAAAAGTAATGCAAATGATGGATCCAGGTAAACTGAATGAGCATGAAAGGCAGGAATATAAAAAATTGCTTAACAACCTGCGGAAATAGATAGAGAAGCACATTCTGTTCAAAATGAGCAATAAATTATGCCTGTGATAAAATTACGAATATCAAACGTTGAGTTACTTTATTGCATTCTGATTGACTAACAAAACTGCGATTATATACTACGGTGGATTTGTCCGTTTTGGCGGAGTAATGTCCCATGTTCGAGCTCTTGAAGGAGAGTTGGTTGCATTGGGTTGGAATGTTCTTGTAATTACTTTAGATAGTTTGCCGATATGGTGTAGGTATATTCCTCATCTTTCTGAAAAAATTATAAATTCTTTTTATCGGCCACTTGGTTTTTTGTATAAAGGCCGTATTACAAGTGCTTTATATAAATATTTTTTCAATATAAAATCTGATATTCGCATCTTTGAAGATATTTATATTACTTGGAATTCTGAAGTCCCGTCTGTTACAGTTCTTCATGCTATTTGGAGTGATAATCTACAGGCGTATTCTGTAAATAAAAAGAGATTACATAAACTTTTGATAAATGAAACTGATATAATAAACAAAATAAAACATTCGATTGTTACTGTTTCTTATCCATATCTTGAGTATTTAGAAAGTGAACATTATTCAGACGTTTTGTCGAAAAAGATCGGTGTAGTTGAATTGGGTGTTAACCAATCTAGTATCATAAGGAATAATGATAGCAATATAAAGTCTATTGTTTATTCTGGTTCTTTAGAGGCGAGAAAAAATGTATTCTTTTTATTACAAGTATTCAAAAAAATTATTGAGATTGATCCTTCTTATAGATTGACACTTATAGGCGATGGGCCTGACAAGCAAGAACTTATTTATTTTGCAAAAAGTAATAGTCTGCCAGTAAAATTTTTAGGGAAATTAACTCATAAAAATGTGATTGCAGAGTTGCCTCGGCATGGAATTTATCTGCACACTTCAATTAAGGAATCATTCTCGTACTCTTTGCTGGAGGCTAAACTGGCAGGCCTTAAGACCTGTGCTTACGCAAAACTTCAAGTTCCCAATGAGTTTATAGATGTAGGAATAAACTCTTTTAAAATTGATGAATGGTGTGAGGGAATTTTGAATATTGATTCTGCTCCAAAGAGGTTTAATGCAGAAAATTACACGGTTAACAAAATGACTTTATCTCTATTAAGGCTTGTGAATTGAAAAAGATCCTTTCTATTTTTGGGACCCGTCCCGAAGCTATCAAAATGGCGCCAGTTATTTTGGAATTAAAAAAATACCCCAAACTATTTGATAGTAGAGTTTGTGTGACTGCGCAGCATAGGCATATGTTAGATCAGGTTCTTGATTTATTTGAGATAAGGCCTGAATATGATCTTAATATCATGGCTCAAAGTCAAAGTCTTACGGATGTTACATGTAAAGTTTTGCAAGGTCTCGACCCTGTCCTTAAAAAGTTTCAACCTGACGTTGTATTAGTTCATGGAGATACAACGACAACATTTGCTGCTAGTTTAGCTGCTTATTATCAGAAAATTGACGTAGGGCATGTTGAGGCTGGGTTGCGCACAGGGAATATATATTCGCCATGGCCTGAGGAAATGAATCGCTGTTTAACATCTGTTATTACATGTTATCATTTTGCGCCGACAGAATCCGCCAAAAAAAATCTGTTGAATGAGGGGGTGGCTGATTCTCAGATTATAGTTACAGGTAACACGGTCATTGATGCCTTACTTTCTGTCGTCAACAAATTAAGAACCGACTCTCTATTGCGAGAAAAAATAGCTCAATGCTTCAACTATCTCAATCCAGATAAGCGCCTTATCCTGGTAACAGGGCATCGTAGAGAAAGTTTTGGAGAGGGGTTTGAGTCAATTTGTTATGCTCTTAAAACGATTGCGGATGCACATTCTGACGTTGAAATTATTTATCCAGTTCATTTAAATCCCCAAGTTCAGGAGCCTGTCCTGAGAATTTTGGGCGAAGTGAAAGGAATATATTTGATTGAACCTCAAGAGTATCTTCCCTTTGTCTATTTGATGGATCGCTCTTACTTAATCATCACTGATTCCGGAGGCGTGCAGGAAGAGGCCCCATCTCTTGGGAAGCCCGTGTTGGTTATGCGTGATAGTACTGAACGACCAGAAGCTTTAGATGCTGGCACCGTTAAGCTTGTCGGCACAGATAGTAAAATAATTATTGCTGAGGTTGAGAGATTGTTAACAGATCGAATTGCTTATGATTCGATGAGTAAGGCGCATAATCCCTATGGTTCTGGGAACACAGCCAGTCTCATAGTGAATTCATTGGCGAAGCTTTGATCAATTCAGGTGGTAAAGTGAGATACCTGAGAAAGGGTATTGGGTTTTCGAACTCACCAAGCCTAAAAATAATAACTGATTTATAATATGCCTTTGCTTAAAGATGATAATAATCATGATCCAGATACAATTGCAAGTTTTGGTGATGAATGGACACGATTTGATCAGACTGGTATGACTCCTGAAGAGTCTATGAAGGTATTTGAAGAATATTTTGCAGTTTTTCCTTGGAATAGTTTGCCTGAGAATGCTACGGGATTCGATATGGGGTGTGGTTCTGGGCGATGGGCGAAGCTTATGGCCCCGCGTGTTTGCCATCTTCACTGCATAGACCCTTCTTCGGCGTTGGATGTCGCAAAGATGGTTCTTGCAACGGAGGATAACGTCTCGTTTTATAAGAGTTCTCTTGATGAACGTCCTCTTCCGGAAAACAGTCAGGATTTTGGTTATTCGCTGGGTGTGTTACATCATGTTCCGGACACTGCTGCTGCACTTCGAACCTGTGTTGCAATGCTTAAACAGGGAGCACCTTTTCTGGTCTATATCTATTATGCATTCGATAATCGCTCTTTAGCGTTCAAATTGGTATGGCGAGCGTCTGACCTGCTGAGGCGTGCGATTTGTAAGCTTCCTGCTGCACTAAAACATTTGGTGACCGATACCTTGGCGCTCGTTGTCTATTATCCGTTGGCTCGATTTTCCTTGCTTGCAGAGCGTCTTGGCTTAAAAGTAGCCTCAATTCCGCTTTCATACTATCGGAACCATAGCTTTTACACTATGCGCACAGACTCTCGTGACCGATTTGGTACTCCTTTGGAGAACCGGTTTACACGGTCTGAAATTGCTGTAATGATGGATGGGGCAGGGTTGGGTGATGTTAAGTTTTCCGATAGGGCCCCATACTGGTGTGCCGTTGGCATAAAGCGAGGATGAAAATCTACTTGGATGTTATACTTTTACCTCATCTTAAGATCTAAATTCATATAGTTTTTGCAAGGAAGTAACTTATGTGTGGGTTTGCAGGATATTTGACTGATAATGGTAGTGGTTCGTTAGGCGATTTTGAAGCTGTGGTTGCTATGATGGCAATTGCAGTTAAGCATCGCGGTCCTGATGATGCAGGAGTTTGGGTTGACCAAGCGGCTGGTATAGCATTTGGGCATCGAAGACTTTCTATTATCGACCTCTCTCTGGCAGGTCATCAGCCTATGCACTCAGCTTGTGGAAGATATGTACTGGTTTTAAATGGTGAGATATACAACCATCCGGTATTGCGTACTGAGTTGCAGAATATGAAGAGAGCTCCAATATGGAGTGGTCATTCGGATACCGAAACGTTATTGGCAGGGTTTGTTGCCTGGGGCGTAACTGTAACATTACAACGTGCAGTCGGGATGTTTGCTTTTGCCTTGTGGGATCGGGCAGAACGGAGCTTGACTCTGGGTCGTGACCGGTTTGGTGAAAAGCCGCTCTATTACGGTTGGGTGGGGAATTCTTTTGTTTTTGGTTCTGAACTCAAAGCTTTGAAGGCATACCCCGGATTTGATAATCCCATCAGTCGAGGTGCTTTGGGGCTTTATATGCAGCACTGTACTGTTCCTGCTCCATATTCTATCTATGAGAACATCTTTAAATTGCAGCCCGGGTATCTTCTGACTTTACGTTCTGAGGATCTTCTGAGCAAGATTGTCCATCAAGAGACCTATTGGCGATTGACCGATGCGGTGTCTCAAGGGCAGGCTGATCCAATCACGAATGAAACAGAGGCCCTCTCGTTACTGGATGCAGCTTTGCGAGAGGCTGTGGCGCTTCAGGCAGTTGCGGATGTGCCTTTGGGAGCATTTCTGTCTGGCGGGATTGACTCCTCTATAATTGTAGCAATGATGCAGGCTCAGTCAGAGCGGCCGGTACAGACCTTCACGGTAGGGTTTGATGAGTCGGGCTTTGATGAATCACCCCATGCCTTAGCGGTCTCTAAGCATCTTGGTACTGATCACCATGCAATCAGGGTTTCGGCAAATGACGCTCGCTCGGTGATTCCTCTGCTTCCTCATCTTTATGATGAGCCATTTGCTGATAGTTCCCAGATTCCAACCTATCTGGTCTGTAAAGCTGCTCGTCAGAATGTTACGGTTGCACTCTCCGGCGATGCGGGTGACGAACTCTTTGGCGGATACAACCGCTACTTCTGGGGTAAGCAAGTCTGGAACCGGTTATCTTGGATGCCATCTGGCTTGCGGGAGGTTTTAGGTATCGCTATTCAACAAGTGCCGATGGATGGATGGGATAAGATGGGGCGTATGTTGCCGGGTGTCAGCGGTATTTCTCGTTTGGGTGACAAAGCTCATAAGCTGGCCCACCGAATGAAAACAGTTAAAAGTCTGGACGATCTCTATCGTAGTTTAGTAACTGAGTGGCCGCAGGAGATTGTTCCGGTAAAGGGAACCTCACTGCCAGCCACAATCTTGGATAACAGCAATCTTGTTGCAGGCATCAGTGATGCTGAGCATCGAATGATGTTGTGGGATAGTCTTACCTATTTGCCGGATGATATTTTAACAAAAGTTGATCGTGCAGCTATGGGGGTAAGCCTCGAAACGAGAGTTCCATTTCTCGACCATCGGGTCGCAGAACTTGCCTGGCGACTGCCTCTCGATATGAAGATTAGGGGAAAAGAGGGCAAATGGGCCTTGCGGCAGGTGCTTTACAAGTATGTACCTCGAGAGTTGATTGACCGTCCTAAGGCTGGGTTTGCCATTCCGGTTGGTCAGTGGCTTCGTGGCCCACTACGTGAATGGGTGGAAGTGTTGCTGGACGAAAAGCGATTGGAGCAGGAGGGTTATTTTAAGCCAGCTGCTATTCGTGAAATATGGCAGCAGCATTTGAGTGGGCGCCATGACTGGACAGTGCGGCTATGGACGGTACTGATGTTTCAGGCTTGGTTGGAGGAAAATCGTTGACAGTCTATTGGCTTATGTTGCTTATACCTGCTCTTGCGGGCTTAGGTCCATGGAAGGCAAAAGGGATACTAAAGGATCTGCAGTGGATAGTATATGGGCTTATACTCATCTTTATTATTGGGTTCCGCCATCAGGTTGGTGGTGACTGGGAGACTTATAATTATGATATAAATCTCCTTCATGGAGTGCACTTTTCAGATTTAATGAAATATCAACTATCTAATGATGTCGGTTATGAATTAATATCCTGGTTTTCAGTGAATTATCTCAATGGAATTTATACAGCAAATCTTATATGTGCCGCTATATTTGTCTCTGGCTTGTTGAGAGTTTGCAAAGCTATGCCCATCCCTTGGCTTGCATTAGTTGTAGCAATTCCATATTTGGTTGTTGTCGTATCAATGGGTTATACGCGTCAAGCCGCAGCTCTTGGATTTATAATGTTAGGATTGATTGAGCTAATGAATGGTAAAAGCTTTAGGTTTTATGTAATGATTATATTGGCATCCTTATTTCATAAAACCGCAATATTTATGCTTCCAATTGGGTTTTTATATAGCCATTCCCTAAGTAATCTAAAAGAACTTTCTGTATTTATATTTTTTTTCTTGTTGTCTTTTTATGCAATATTACTTGACAGGATTGCTGGGTTGTTACAATATTATGTAACTGATACTACTATGAATTCTTCCGGTGCTTTTATTAGAGTAGGAATGAATTTCATTGCAGCGCTTAGTTTTTATTATTTTAGAAAATCTTGGAATGATGTATATAAAGATAATCAATTGTGGACTATATTTAGTGTAATTACTTTTATTATGCTTCCGTTAACATTCTTAATATCGACGACAATAGATAGATTAGCGCTTTATCTTATTCCAATGCAACTCGTTATTTTTTCTCGGATACCGATGTTGATAATATGTGGATATAATAAAACGCTTTTTGTGCTTAGTGTTGTGTTTCTATATATTGGCGCTCTTTTTGTATGGTTGAATTATGGGGCTTGGTCAGGAGCTTGGTTGCCATATCAAAATTATTTGTTTAAGTGACTTGCAGCCATAGAGGCATTTGAAATTAATAGAAATTTTATTTTTTAAAGTACACTGAGCATGAGTAATCTGGGCAAGCCGTATATTCCTGTTAATAAAGGTCAGTTTTCTTTGGAGACAATAGAAAGAGTGTTGCAGTTCGAAGCTAAACGCGGATCTGGGGTTGAAGAGGATTACAAGGAAAATCGAAAACTGTGGACAGAGTATGCCAAAAAACAACATCTCTCTGACTACCCACTGCATGTAGATATTGAGTTGGCGTCTTTATGCAACTTGCAGTGTCCGATGTGCTATACAATCTCACCCGAATTTAAACAAAAGGTAAACACAAAGCTTATGGATTATAAGCTGTTTACCCGACTGGTGGATGAATGCGCAGAGGGTGGGGTATATTCTATTCGATTAAGTTTTAGAGGTGAGTCCTTTTTGCATAAACGCATTGTTGATTGCGTGCGTTATGCTAAACAAAACAGCATTAAAGAAGTTTCAGTATTGACTAACGGCCTTCGTTTGGACGAGGAAATGTTCACGCAGATTATGGAAGCTGGCATAGACTGGATCACTGTATCCTTCGATGGGTTGGGTGAAACTTATGAGCAGATACGCCGTCCAGCAAAGTATGATCGAGCGGTTGAGAAAATTGCTAACTATGCAAGAATAAAAAAAGAGGCGGGGCGAATTAAGCCTGTGATAAAAATTCAGAGCATTCTTCCCGCTATTGAACAAGATCCTCAAGCATTCTATGATGTCTTTGCCCTGATATCTGACATGGTGAGTGCCAATCCGCTAATTGACTTCATGCAGAGCAAGCGTGATATGCCCAAGGAAGAGAATTTCGCGTGTCCACAAATCTACCAAAGACTTGTTGTGGGTGCAGATGGCTTGTGCATGATGTGTGCTAACGATGAAGAAGGTAGAATCATTGTCGGTGATGCCAACCTGCAGAATATACATGAAATCTGGCACGGCATGGAATTGGCACGCGTGCGCGAGATTCATCGGCGATGCGCCGGTGTCGCTGAACTTGACGCCTGTGCTGAATGTTATTTGCCGCTGAAGACCTATGAGGCAGAAGTGAGAGTTGGAGAACGGACTGTTTCTGCCAATAAATACTTATCTGGTACGCAAAAAGTTATTGAGCTAAAAACCCCGGATAACTTTAAACGAAAGGAAGTCAAGGTATGAACTGGAAGGTTCCTTTTTTTGATCTCGTGCTTGGTAATGAAGAAAAGCGGGCGGTACTTAATGTTATGGAATCTAATTGGCTTACAGCCGGACCAAAGATCGCCGAATTTGAGATTGCATTTTCAGCTGCATTAGATGGCGAAACCCAAGCTGTCGCTGTCTCCTGTGCAACAGCGGCACTACATCTATCTTTATTAGCATTGGGAGTTAGGCCGGGCGATGAGGTGATTGTTCCTTCGCTTACTTTTGTAGCATGTGCCAATGCAATACGCTATGTAGGTGCTACACCCGTTTTTGCCGATGTTACAGGCGAGCTGGATTGGAACATTTCACCAGCCGATGTCGAGGCCAAGATTACGCAGCGCACCCGAGCACTCATAGTGGTACATTATGCGGGGTACGCCTGCGATATGGATCAGTTTACCGAACTTGCGCAAAAAAATAACCTGCTACTGATTGAAGATTGTTCGCACGCTCCCTTGGGTACTTGGAAAGGCAAATATTTAGGGACATATGGCGATTCAGGATGCTTCAGCTTTTATAGCAACAAAAATATGACCACTGGCGAAGGTGGTATGGTCATAAGTAGAAACTCAGAACTGATAGAGCGTTTCCGTATTCTGCGCTCGCATGGCATCACTACTTCGACCTATCAACGCTTCAAGGGTCATGCCTATGGTTATGACGTTGCCGAGCTTGGCTTCAACTATCGTCTCGATGAAATACGTGCAACTATCGGTATTGAGCAACTGCGCAAACTTCCGGTTTTCACTCTTCAGCGCAAGGAACGCGTCGAACGTTATCGCCATCTGATTGCAGAAAAATTACCTCAAGTAAGGGTCCCTTTTGCGGACCGCAACACCGATTCGAACTATCACATTTTCCCGGTATTGCTACCGGGTGATGAGGAGGTGCGGAATAACACATTGCGCAACATGGCAGAGCGTGGTATACAGTGCAGCATGCACTATCGACCCATTCATATGTTTTCGTTCTATCAGGGAGTAATCGCCAAAGTTCCGGTAACTGATCGTATTGCTTCCTCTATTCTGACGTTACCACTATTTCCCTCGCTTACGGATGAGCAAATGGATCTGGTGGTAGAAAGTTTGCATGCATGTCTTGAAGGTGGGATGCGAAACTAATGGACGCGGCGATTAAAGTAGGGTTCCTTTTTGATCAGGATAACGATTGGATTCACCATGAACTAGAAGGCTTGAAGTGGTTGCCCAAGTTTTCTTCTCGCTATAAGTATATTGAAACTTTTGACACGAGAGATGTAACTAACATTGACGTTTTGTTTATACTGGGGTATACAAAAATTCTTCGAGCAGAATTTCTTGTTTCAAATAGCTTGAATTTGGTGGTCCATGAGAGTGCTCTGCCACATGGTAAGGGGTTTTCTCCAGTTCAATGGCAAATTCTAGAAGGGGTAAACGAAATACCAGTATGCTTGATTGAGGCTGCTGACTCTGTTGACTCAGGAGATATCTTTGGAATGACTACCATAAAGTTGGATCGGCATGAATTAATGCCAGAGATCCGATTGGCTCAAGCAAATGCCACGAAAGAGCTCATAATTACTTTTTTAAACAAATTTCCTGAGTGCTCAAAGGTAACTCAAACAGGTATTGCAACGCATTACCGCAGAAGGTTAAGGGATGATGATCGCCTTGATCCAGATAAGACGATCAGGGAGCAGTTTAACCAATTGCGAATCGTTGATAACGATTTGTATCCAGCTTATTTTGAAATTGACGGGATTAGATATTTTTTGCGTATTACTAAGGTTTAGATTAAATGACAAAATATCCGATATATGAACAAATAAAGATTGCAGACACTCCGTTGGTGATTGCGGAAATCGGTGCTAATTACGGTGGAATTGAAATTGTAAAACAAATGATTCATGCTGCGGTAGTTTGCGGTGTGGATATGTTGAAATTTCAGACCTATCGTGCTGAGACCATAGCTACACCGGGCAGTTACTTTACTTTTGAAGATGGCAGCAGGGTTTCACAATATGATTTTTTTAAGTCGCACGAATTTAGCAAGGATGACCACGATGTGTTGGATTCTTTGTGTAAGGAGTTGAACATTCCATGGCTTTCAACGCCCAGTCATTACTGCGATTTGGAGTTGCTGGAAAATTACAACTTGCCGTTTTACAAGTCTGGCTCGGATGATCTGACTAATTTACCGTTTCTTCGAGCTATTGCCGAAAAAGGTCGGCCAATGCTTGTTTCCACTGGCATGTCTACACTCGGTGAAATAGAGTTAGCTGTAGAGACGATACTCGCTACAGGCAATCAGCAACTGGTGCTATTGCATTGCGTGGTGTCTTACCCGTCCCGACCGGAAGATGCTAACCTGAAAGTGATTGCAACCCTGCAAAATGCTTTTGGATTACCAGTAGGTCTTTCAGACCATACGCAAGATGAATTCACCAGCATTCTGGCCACGCAAATGGGTGCGGTGGTGATTGAAAAACACTTTACGCTTGATCATGCCCTCAACCTCCCTGACCACGAAGCTTCACTTGACCCTTTACAGTTTAGTCGCTTGGTGGAGCGAGTTAAACTTGTTTCAAAAGCGCTCGGCGATGGAGTTAAATGCATCCAGTCCACTGAGCAAAAATGGCGAATGGCCGCACGAAAATCTTTGTTTGCCGCCGTTGATATTCCGGTGGGGACGGTGATAGCTAAACAACATATTGCCATCCGCCGTCCATCCGAAGGCATACATCCGCATCACTTGTCGTTGGTATTAGGACGGGTTGCAAAGTCGTTCATTCCAGCGGGAATGCTAATGCAGTGGGATATGTTCTAAGAAAAAATATGAATACATCACTTGCGCAATTACTTAATTATTACTGGCTCAGGCCGGAGATAGCACTGTGGAGAGAATTGGATATTAGGGCAATGTCCCGGTTTGAGTTCACTTCGCCATCATTAGATTTAGGTTGTGGGGATGGGATGTTCTCATTTCTTCGTGCTGGAGGTTCGGTAAGCAACCAATTTGATGCCTTCCGAGTCATTTCCAATCTCGATAAATTCTTTGAGAATGTTGATATTTACGATGCCTATGAAAAAAACGACGATTCCTCAATTGTCATAGTCCCCCCCGGATATCAAATTGATGTTGCTTTTGATCATAAAGAAAACTTGTTGAAAAAGGCTATCTGGCTTAACTTATATAGCGAATTCAAGGTTGGCGATGCCAATCAATCATTGCCGTTTCCGGACGAGAGTTTTAATTCGCTTTTTTCAAATATTGTATATTGGCTTGATGATCCAGAATCAGTTTTGAAAGAGATTGTTCGCATTCTCCGACCTGGTGGGATGTTGTGTTGTATGTTGCCCAATAGGTCACTGCCAGACTTCAGTTTTTACAATCAGCTTTATTTAAAAACGGGTGACCAAAAGTGGAGATTTCTAGAAAAACTCGATAGAGGTCGTTTTAGTGATAATATTAGACAAGTGAGAAGTGGGGAGGAATGGGAATTCCTTTTCAGAAATGCAAATTTAAAAGTTGTTAATCATAACACGTATTTGTCTAAAACGGCAATACAAATTTGGGATATCGGTTTAAGGCCGCTTTTTCCTTTACTAAAGAAAATGGCAGATTCTATATCGCTTAAAAATTACGTCGATATCAAGAGCGAATGGATTGATACGATCCGTTTATTCATTGAGCCAATTATTGATATGGACGAGGAGCTGGGTCAAGGTGCCGAGCCGGCGTTCCATTGTTATATCTTGGAAAAAGAATCCAGTTAGCCTATTGTGGATTTAAGTTCGCCCATGAGTAATGAAACGATCTGAATTCACTAGGCGGATTTCGTGCTTTGCCTCGGATTCTGCCTAAAATATTTTGAGCAAGTTGTAGGGCGGAATGTAGACAAAGATATGAAAAATGATGCTGTGCTGACATGGAATGATTTATTGTGAAGGTAGGTGTTGTCATACAGGCAAGGATAGGCTCGAACCGGCTGCCGGGTAAAGTTTTGTTGCCGATTGCCGGTAAGGTGATGCTTGATCACGTATTGGGCCGGTTGTCACTGCTGAAATACCCAGTAAAAGTGGTGGTAGCGACCAGTGATACATCAGCGGATGATGTTATTGCAGCTCATTGCCGGTTAACCGGTATCGACGTTTTTCGTGGAAATGAATACAATGTGCTTGATCGTTATTACCAGTGCGCCCTCAAGTACTCTTTTGAGCATATCGTACGATTGACCGCAGATAACCCCTTTACCGACATCGAGGAGCTGCAGCGATTGATAGAGCTCCATCTGGCGCAATGCAATGATTACTCTCATTCATTTGGAATCATGCCCCAGGGTGTCGGGGCAGAGATATTTACTTATGCAGCACTCGAAAGAAGTATACAGCAAGGGCATGCACCCAATCACCGGGAACACGTAAATGAATACATTGAGGAGAATCCTGATCTATTCAGAATCGGCATTCTTGATGTACCTGCTGTGAAACGATTTCCTTCAGTGCGCCTGACAGTGGATACGGACGAAGACTATCATCGTGCATGCTATGTAGCAGAGCATGCTTCCGGTTCCTGGGCGGAAACAGAAGAAGCTGTCATGCTATGCTTGCACTCTGCATAGAGAGCTCACATCTGCGTGGGATGGGCCATTTATACCGTGCGCTAAATCTATCCGATGCGCTTGCGAAGGCTGGGATTTCGTTTGTTTTCTATATGAACAATCACACTCCATCCCGGAACATACTTGTTGATCGAGGCATACCTCACGAGGTGGTGAATCTGGATGATTTCACTTCAAACTGGGAATCCACTCTCATAAAACGTGACGGTTTAACATTGTGGGTCAACGATCGTCTCAATACCGATATCCGACACTCAGAAAAAATAAAGGCTTCTGGAATTCCATTGGTAACATTCGATGACCGGGGAACAGGAGCTTCGCTGGCTGACTTGCATATTGCGGCACTCTCTTTCAATGTTCATGAATACCTGGCAGGGGCCAAAATACTGAGAGGTCTCGACTATATTATTCTCAATCCCGAGATCAGCGCTCACACTCGTCTGCGCAAGGAGTTGAAAAGTATACTTGTTACTTTGGGCGGCAGTGATACTTATGGAGTGACAGTCAAGGTTGTGCAGATGCTTAAAGAGATAGGTCTCTATGCAACTGTGGTTACCGGACCATCGTTCATGCATGCAGCTCAACTGGAAGAGGAGCTTACCTCTGACTTTATTTTGAAACGACATGTGCCATCTCTCATTGAAGAGTTTTATCTGCATGATCTGGCCATTACAGGTGGAGGAATTACGCCTTTTGAGGCTACTGCATCGGGACTTCCCTGTGTTGTTATAGCTAATGAATTATTTGAAATTCCTGTAGGAAAGGCCTTGCGGGACCTTGGATGCTCGGTTTATTCGGGATATCATGAAGCGTTGTGCTCTCCCTTGTTTCATCCTGGTTTGTCCCTTGAGCAAATGAGCTGCACAGGAATTCAGCGGATTGGTCTTCAGGGAACACAACGTGTTCTTGATGAATTAGTGTGTTTGGTAGCATGAAGAGGAAGGTCGTGGTTATTCATCAGCCCGATTTTGCACCATACCTTGGTTTTTTTCATCGTTTTTTGCACGCGGATCTCTATATAGCTCTTGATCATGTACAATTTGTCAGTAGCAGCAGGAGTTGGACCAACCGGGATAAAATCAAAACTGAGCAAGGGGAGAAATGGTTGACGGTAGGTGTTAAAAAAGCCACAAGGGATACCTCCATCAACCATATTCAGCTCTCGGTTGATGTCGACTGGCGGTCAGCCAATTTGTTTCTTCTTGACCACAATTATCGTAAAGCGCCCTACTTCAATGAATTGATGCCAGTGCTCAGAAAACTATACAGCGAGCAATTCAGCGTTTTGCATGATTTCAATATGGCATCAATCGAGATGTTGATGGAGCTGCTCGATGTTCGCATTCCCTGGGTATGGTCCAGCAGCCTGCAGCCTGTTGGTTATAAAAACGCAATGTTAGTGGATCTGCTTGAAAAAGTATCAGCCTCTCATTATCTGTCTGGAAGAGGAGCGCGAAATTATTTTGATCCTGAACCATTTGCAACTGCAGGTATCGAGGTTATCTGGCAAGAGTTTTCTCACCCGGTGTATGCCCAGCAATTTGGTGAATTCATGCCCAATATGAGTGCACTTGATTTACTCTTTAATCACGGAATAACAGCATCGAGAGAAATTCTCAGGAGTGCAAAATGAATATTTTGGCAATTGGTGCTCATTTTGACGACGTGGAACTCGGCTGCGGTGGTGCTTTGGCGCGACATGCAGAGCAGGGCGATAGTGTCTATGTATTTGTTGCTACCGTATCCGGCTTTACCAATCAATACAATCAGGAAGTACGTTCAAACAAAACGGCACTTGCTGAGGCCCGGACAGCAATGGCTATTTTGGGTGTCAAGGAGTTAATCTGCGGCAAATTCAAGACTCTTAATGTTGAGTTTGTCGATGAACTTAATATTGAGATACTCAAAATTGTGCAGGAAAAAAAGATTGATCTGGTTTATACCCATTGGGTTGGGGATATTCATCATGATCACCAGGCTGTTGCCAGGGCCTCTTTGCACAGTTGCCGGCATGTTCCCCGGTTGCTCATGTATCGCAGCAACTGGTACCACTCCACTGTAGTATTCCACGCAAATTTTTATGTGGATATTACCGCATACTGGAATATCAAAGAACGGGCCATACGTGCTCATGTGACAGAGATTGACCGAACCGGTGAAAAGTGGATTAGTTTTTTCAGAAATGAAGCGGAGAATGCTGGTCAGAGAATTGGAGTGACAATGGCAGAAGTTTTCGATATGGTAAAATATCTACTTGGATGATTAAACGGATTTTAAGGCTATTAGCCGTAATCAGGTTTTCAAATCCAAAAAAAAATGATGTAGTTATTCTTTACGATGACTATTGGCTCAAACGATTAATTTTACGAGATATTGAATCAACCACAATACAGTGTTATCCGGATAATATCTATCTGACACCAATATTGGTAATTCGTACTCTGTTTCATATAGAGAGGAATGATTGGATTCAGGTTGTGGCTAATGGTTCGGTAAAGTCCTTTTTAAGTAAGGTCTATTTGCTGTATATCATCTCATGTATTGATCAGGCACAAGCAAAAATTGTTCTTACTTTTAATGATAACTCCGGATTGCTTTGGAGCCTTAGCCGAAAAGATTCGAAAAGAACTTACTATGCAGTCCAGAATGGAACGCGGACAACTGCATGTGTCAGGGACTCTTTACCCCTACCTCCGCATAGAAATGCAGTCATTTCAATGCCTCACTTTTTCTGTTTCGGTCAAAGAGATATTGATTTATTTACACATTATAAACATAGGATAGACAACTACTATCCTGTTGGAAGTATAATCGGAGGTTATTACAAAAGTAGTGTTTTATCTGATCAAAAGATTTGTTTCGATGTGTGTTTGATTTCTCAGTGGCATGAACATTTCTTTCGGGAAATTGAAGGGAATGATTTTTGTACTAAAGAATGGAAAAGAGTAAGAACTGCGCTGGATAAGTTAAACTTCTGTGTATTGAAATTTGTTAAAGAGACAGGATTGAGCTTGATTATTTGTCCTCGAAATGATAATAATGCAGATGAAATATCTTTTTATAGGAACTTATTTGGAGATAAAGCATGTGTTGCAGAATCCAATCGACAAGATTTTTCAACATACCGTATCATTGATCGAAGCAGGTTAGCAATAGCATTTAATTCAACGATGCTTGCAGAGGTTTTTGTCTGGGGGAAAAAAGTGCTATGGTGTAATATGACGGATGACGAGCATTTTGAGATGCCGGAAGCTGGAGTCTCTTATTTTCATGGCGATGATTATGAGGCATTCAAGGAACGGCTCTTCTTTTTGCTAGCCATGCCCCAGGATGAGTATGAGTCGGCTACCCGCCTGAATGCCCGTTTTATCAATAATTTCAATCCAGACAATCCTCCGCATGAAGTTATTCGATCCAGAATAATCAACGTTCTTTCTGAACAACATTAACGGATAACAATCACAAGTGCTACATAATTCGGCTATTCTTGTTACCGGAGGTACCGGGTCGTTCGGTCAGACCTTTGTTCCCCTGACTCTTGCAAAATATAATCCACGGCGCCTGGTCATCTATTCCCGTGATGAGATGAAGCAGTGGGAGATGGCCAAGCTCTATGGAGAAGATGAAAGGGTCCGTTTTTTTATAGGTGATATTCGTGACAAGGACCGGCTGGCCCGCGCACTTAACGGAATTGATTATGTTGTTCATGCTGCTGCCACCAAGATTGTTCCAACTGCGGAATACAATCCGTTTGAATGTGTCAAAACAAACGTGTTCGGAGCCATGAATCTCATTGATGCCTGTATCGATCAAGGCGTCAAACGTGTGGTCGCTCTTTCGACCGACAAGGCCAGCAGTCCGATAAATCTTTATGGCGCAACCAAACTGACCTCTGACAAGCTTTTTATTGCAGGCAACTCGTATGTAGGGTTTCAGAACACCCGTTTTGCTGTCGTCCGCTATGGTAACGTGATGGGTTCACGCGGTTCAGTGATTCCTTTTTTTAAATCAATTGCGGAAAAAAACGGAGTATTACCTGTTACCGATGAGCGCATGACCCGTTTCATGATAACCCTTGAACAGGGCGTAGAACTAGTATGGCATGCATTTGATGATATGGTCGGCGGTGAAATCTATGTCAGGAAAATACCATCAATGAAGGTGATCGATATTGCGCATGCAATTGCACCTGGTCTTGATTATGAAATTGTCGGGATTCGCCCTGGAGAGAAGCTTCATGAGCAGATGATAAGCTTCGAGGATGCACCTCACACTTACGAATATAGTGACCATTACAAGATTCTTCCGGCGATTCATAACTGGAGCAGTGACAAAATCAGAATTAACGACGGTAAAAAGGTTGAGTCGGATTTCACATATTGTTCAGATAACAATACCGACTGGTTAAGTATTGAGTCATTAGGTGCATGGATTGAGCGGAATTTCGATAAAATTGGCAAAATTTAATATGATTATTCCTTACGGACGTCAGGATATTAATCATGATGATATTGACGCTGTAAACGAAGTGTTGCGCTCGGACTTTCTCACGCAAGGCCCTGTTGTGCCTGAATTCGAAAAAGCAGTTGCCGATTATTGCTCTGCCGAGCATGCTGTAGCGGTCAATAGTGCCACCTCTGCTCTGCACATTGCCTGCCTGGCGCTGGAGCTAGGGCCTGGTGATTATATGTGGACCAGTGCAACAACGTTTGTTGCGAGTGCTAATTGTGGATTGTATTGTGGTGCAAAAGTTGATTTTGTAGACATTGATCCTCGTACTTACACGATCAGTGTTGAGCATCTCGAAGAAAAGCTTATTGGTGCAAAAAAATCAGGAAAGTTACCGAAAATTGTTATACCTGTTCATCTTTGCGGTCAATCTTGTGATATGGTTCGCATCTTTGAGCTGAGTCAGCAATACGGTTTTAAAATCATTGAAGATGCGGCGCATGCCATTGGCGGAAAATACAAGGGCAAACCGATTGGTAATTGCCGTTACAGTGATATTACGGTTTTCAGCTTTCATCCTGTAAAAATAATTACTACTGGCGAAGGAGGAATGGGCCTAACAAATGATTCAGTCCTGGCTGATAGAATGCAGCAATATCGAAGTCATGGAATAACAAGCGATGCATCTCAAATGTTGCATAGACCACAAAGCGAAATCTGGAATTATCAGCAAATCCGACTTGGTTACAACTACCGCATGACGGATATTGCTGCCGCTTTGGGCCTTAGTCAGATCACCCGTCTGGACAGCTTTGTTGAAAAAAGGCATCAAATTGCTCAGCGTTACAATGAAGCTTTGAGCGGTTTAATGTTGCAGCTTCCATTTCAGCACCCTGATAACTACTCAAGTTACCATCTTTATCCTGTCAGAATAAAATCGGGCTACTCTTCAAGCACACAGCGCGAGGTCTATGATGCATTACAATCCAGTGGTATTAATGTCAATCTGCATTACATTCCGGTTTATCGTCACCCTTATTTCGAATCAATGGGATTCAGGAAAGGGCATTGTCCAGAGGCGGAGTGCTATCATGAAGAAGCACTAAGCATTCCTGTCTTCCCGACTTTAAGAGATGAAGATCAAAAGAAAGTTATTTCTTTGCTGCATCAAATGCTTTCATGAAACTTGCGCTTGGAACCGCTCAATTCGGCCTTTCTTATGGCATCGCCAACCATGCAGGACAAGTTTCACCGCCTGACGTAAAGTCCATGCTGGAGCTTGCGGCAGCTCATAATATTGATACCCTTGATACGGCAATTTGTTACGGTGACAGTGAAGCAGTTATTGGGAATGCTGGTGCTCATGCGTTCAAACTCGTAACTAAACTGCCTGCCGTGCCGGATTCCTGCATTTGTATAGAAGAATGGGTTCATTCCCAAGTTTCAGCATCATTATACAGGCTGGGAGTGCGCTCTGTGTTTGGTTTGCTTTTGCATAGTTCTTCGCAGTTGCTTGAATCCTATGGTAACGTGTTGTTTCAAACGTTGCAGGATTTGAAAGAGTCAGGAATGGTACAAAAGATTGGCGTGTCTATCTATTCGCCGGATGAATTAGAGCTGTTAATTCCCCGGTTTTGTTTTGATCTTGTACAAGCGCCGTTCAATCTGATTGACCGGCGTTTATTACATTCAGGATGGTTGCACCGACTTAAGCAGGATGGTGTGGAAATCCATTCCCGTTCGGCTTTCCTCCAGGGCCTTTTGCTGATGCCACTATCTTCAATACCGGCTAAATTTAGTGCATGGAATGATTTATTGACATCATGGCACGCATGGCTATCTGAGCATGAAATATCAGCACTTCAGGCCTCTATAGGTTTTTCACTTGCCGTTTCTGAAATTGATCGGGTTATTGTTGGTGCAGAAAGTGTGCTTCAGCTCAACGAAATTATTGATGCAGCTCAAACCATTCCAGAGAGTTTTCCTGACCTTTTGTGCAAAGATGAGAATCTGATCAATCCTTCCCGCTGGCATTTATTATGAAAGTTGTTGCCATTGTTCAGGCTAGGATGGGTTCTACTCGTTTGCCTGACAAAGTCATGAAACCGATTGGCGGGATTCCAATGATTGAATTACTGCTTTCCAGACTCTCTAAAGCTACAAAGCTGAGTCAAATTGTTGTCGCTACTTCAACAGATGAACGCAACAAGCCTTTGACAGACCATGTAAGAACGCTTGGATATGCCTGTGAGCAGGGCAGTGAACATGATGTTCTTGGGCGTTATATTCAAGCTGCTGAAGTGCATGATGCTGATGTGGTTGTGCGTATTACCGGTGACTGTCCCCTGGTTGATCCCGATCTTGTTGATGAGTGTATTTGCCGTTTTTTCGCTGATTGTGTTGATTATTTCAGTAACGTAAATCCTCCAACATACCCGGATGGGCTTGATATCGAAGTATTTTCTCTTCAAGCGCTGCAACAGGCGGCAAAAGAGACCGACAGCCCTTACGATCGTGAGCATGTGACGCCCTATTTACGCGAAAGTAGGCATTTCAAGATATCATCTTTACAGTATAGTCAAGATCTTTCCGGCTTGCGGTGGACGGTGGATGAGTCTGATGATTTTACCGTTATTGAACAGGTATTTCATTACTTTCACCCGAACACGGATTTTACCTGGCTTGATGTACTGGAGTTGCAACGTAATCAGCCAGATATTTTTTGTATCAACCAGAATATTATTCGTAACGAAGGAACTTCCATGGGCACCGGCCAAAAACTTTGGAAACGAGCTAAAAAAGTAATTCCCGGTGGAAGTATGCTACTTTCAAAGCGTGCCGAAATGTTTCTGCCCGATCAGTGGCCGGCATATTTCAGCAAGGCGAAAGGATGTCATGTTTGGGATCTTGATGGCCACGACTACATTGATATGTCAATTATGGGTATCGGTACCAATATTCTGGGGTATGGTCATCCAGAAGTTGATGATGCTGTACGCGCGACAATTGATGCCGGAAACATGTCTACTCTTAATTGTCCTGAAGAGGTCTATTTGGCGGAAAAGCTGATTGAACTGCATCCATGGGCCGATATGGTTCGACTTGCACGATCAGGCGGTGAGGCTAATGCTATTGCTATTCGGATTGCCCGTGCGGCTTCAGGCAAAGATAAAATAGCTATTTGTGGTTATCACGGTTGGCACGACTGGTATCTCTCAGCAAATCTTGGTGACGATAAAAGTCTGGATGGTCACTTGCTGCCAGGTCTTGAGCCCAATGGTGTCCCCAGAAGCTTGCGCGGCACGGTTTTTCCCTTCAACTACAACCACTTTGCTGAACTTGAAGCATTGGTCAACACACACGATATTGGTGTGATCAAAATGGAAGTGGTTCGCAACTCCGGACCTGAGGACAACTTCCTGCAGAAAGTGCGGCAACTTGCGACTGACCGGGGTATCGTTCTCATCTTTGATGAATGCACCTCAGGCTTTCGAGAGACTTATGGAGGCCTTCACAAAAAGTATGGAGTTGAGCCCGATATGGCAATGTTTGGCAAGGCCTTGGGTAATGGCTACGCTATTACCGCTACCATTGGCAGGCGTGAAGTCATGGAAGCAGCACAAACCACATTTATCAGCAGCACCTTCTGGACTGAGCGCATTGGCCCAACAGCCGCGCTCAAAACACTTGAAGTTATGGAACGGGTCAAATCCTGGGAAACAATCACCAAAACCGGTTTGAGTATCCGCCACGGCTGGAAGCAACTTGCCGACAAGCATGATTTAAAGATAGATCATTGGGGATTACCTGCACTGACTGGTTTTTCTTTCCAGGGAGCAAATGCGCTAGCTTACAAGACACTTGTTACCCAGGAAATGCTTGCTAAAGGCTATCTGGCGGGAAACAGCGTTTATGTTTGTACTGAACATACTTCTGATGTCGTGGCTGGATTCTTTGAAGCGCTTGATCCAATATTTGGTCTTGTCAAAGAGTGCGATGAAGGCCGGGATGTGATGAGCCTGCTAAAAGGGCCGATATGCCATGGCGGGTTTAAGCGCTTAAATTGAAATGACGTCAATGAATATTGCCATTCGGGTTGATGCTTCAAGCCAAATCGGTACCGGTCATTTTATGCGCACTCTAACCTTAGCCAAAGAGTTGAGCAAAAGAGGAGCTAAGGTTCGCTTTGTTAGCCGTCATCTGCCAGAATATTTGCAGGATATGCTATCGGAAAAAGTGTATGAGTTTAGGATACTTGATAGGCCAATAAATGAGACCATGCAAGATGAATTGGCTCATTCCAAATGGCTTGGTACTACTCAGCACGAAGACGCACAAGATACCACTCAAGCCTTATCTGATCGAATCTGGGATTGGTTGGTTATTGACAATTATGCATTAGATGCTCGTTGGGAGTCAGTACTCCGAAAATCAGCAAAGCGTCTTTTGGTCATTGACGATCTTGCTGATCGTATGCATGACTGCGATATATTGCTCGATCAGAATTATTATGCAGACAAGGAAACACGCTACACAGGTAAGGTTCCTGTAACCTGCCAATTATTGCTCGGACCGCATTATGCTCTTCTTCGTGAAGAATTCAGTCAATGGCGTCAGCAGGTGAAGCCTCGCACCGGATCGGTAAAAAGAATTCTTGTATTTTTTGGTGGAGTCGATGCCGATAACTTCACAGGATTAACCATTGATGCACTGGCTCGTCTTGGTATCAGCGGGTTGCATATTGATGTAGTAATAGGTGCTCAACATCCTTATCGAGAAAAGATTGAATCAGCGTGTATAGAATATATGTTTTCCTGTTATGTACAAACTGATCGAATGGCGGAGTTAATGGCGACAGCGGACTTGGCAATTGGTGCAGGAGGATCAGCGACTTGGGAGCGGTGTTGTTTGGGGTTGCCATCTCTCGTTGTCTCGCTTGCAGATAATCAGACGGATATTGTGAAGGGACTTGACTTACTTGGTGCGGGCCAATATATAGAGTCTCAGGTATTTGCAAATAGTTCAGTACTTCTCCACTATATATTGGGGTTAATAGAAAACAGGAAGTTTTTGAAAAGTCTTTCAGAGCAAGCGTTTGCAACAAATATCGGAGATGGTGTTAATCGAGTTTGTCAGGCATTGAGTTTGTAGAATGGATATTACCATACTCTGTACAGAGCCAAATCATCCAGTAGTCAAGAGATTGCGGAGTTGGGTGGAAGAAATGACTTTAATCGGCCATTCTGTAATACTTGTGTTTGCTATGGTAGATTTACAGGGAGGCGATCTACTCTTTCTTGTATCATGCAGTCAATTGATCAGGGAAGATGATCGAAAAAAATATAAAGCAACACTTGTTCTTCACGCAAGTGACTTGCCAAAAGGTAGGGGTTGGTCTCCTTATATATGGGAGATTCTATATGGCAGTAATCAGTTAACTGTAAGTTTATTTGAAGCCAATGAAACGGTAGATAGTGGAGTAATTTGGCTGAAAAGGAAATTTACCCTTGAAGGGCATGAGTTGCTACCCGAAATTAATGAAAAATTATTCGATGCCGAACTTTATTTAATGAGTCAAGCGGTGGAGCAATTTGAAATAATCAAGCCATTCTCTCAATTTGGGGAACCTGGTCCCTTTTTGTCAAAACGTTCGCCTGAGGATAGTCGTCTTGACCCGGATAAATCAATTGCAGAACAATTCGATTTATTGCGTGTGGTAGATTCTGATAGATATCCAGCTTTTTTTGATTTTCGGGGCAAAAGATATGTGATAAAGATTGAAAAGATTAATAAATGATCAGTCATACAGATTTAGACATTGCAGGGCAAACCGTTGGCCGTGGTCATTCCCCCTTCATTATTGCCGAGATGTCTGGTAACCACAATCAGTCATTGGAACGCGCACTGGAAATCGTAGAAGCCGCGGCAAGGTCGGGTGCTCACGCACTAAAAATTCAGACCTATACTCCTGATACAATGACGCTTGACCTTGATGAACGGGAGTTTCATATCTGTGATCCAAATAGTTTATGGGCAGGCACATCGCTATACAAGCTTTACAGCGAGGCCTATACTCCATGGGAGTGGCATAAACCCATTTTTGATCGGGCACGTGAACTTGGCATCATTTGTTTTAGTACTCCCTTCGATGATACATCAGTCGACTTTCTTGAAAGTCTGGATGTGCCATGTTATAAGATAGCCTCGTTTGAGAACACAGACATACCGCTTATTCGTCGGGTGGCTGCCACCGGAAAGCCATTGATTATTTCAACAGGCATGTCAACAGTTGCCGAGCTGGACGAAGCAGTACGAGCAGCACGCGATGCAGGGTGCAAAGACTTGATTCTGCTCAAGTGCACCAGTAGCTACCCTGCAACAGCTGAAAACACCAATATCCTGACCATTCCCCATCTGCGAGAACTGTTCGGCTGCGAAGTAGGTCTTTCCGATCACACTTTAGGTTTAGGTGTTTCAGTTGCCAGTGTGGCACATGGAGCAACCGTAATCGAGAAACACTTTACCCTTAATCGTGCTGATGGTGGAGTGGATAGTGCATTCTCAATGGAACCTGCTGAACTGGCTCAACTGGTAGTTGAATCAGAACGAGCATGGCAGGCGTTGGGTAAGGTTAGTTATGGCCCGATTGAGGCGGAGAAAAAATCTCTTCAATATTGCCGTTCGCTATATGTGGTTAAAGATCTAAAAAAAGGTGATATCCTTACACGTGATAATGTTAGGGCAATTCGTCCGGGATTTGGGTTACTAACAAAATATCTGGATGTGGTGCTTGGTCAGACGGTAACACATGATGTGAGTCGAGGTACCGCTTTGGACTGGTTGTTTTTAAAGGGATAATAGGAGCCTGCTGAAGTAATGTATGCCATGAAGTCACATTGCGCGGGAATAACCCATAATTCGCCTTCTTGGTTGATTCGGCATCTACACACAGGGTATAACAAATAATAGCCCTGAAAACTTTTTTTAGATATGTCCAATAGTGTCCATGTTTAACATAGTTCTCGCAGATATCCAAAATGCATATTATAACATTACAAGGAATTCTATTCCGATAAACATCGGCTATATAGCGGAATATGCCGATGTCAATTTAGATGTACCTCGATCGATTTATCTTACGCGAAAAGTAAACGAACTATTCGACTACCTTAGCAACAACAAGGTTGATGTGGTTGGCTTAGGGTTTTTCTCGTGGAACCATAGTCTTGTCATGAAGACGGCTAACGAAATTAAACGGCTATATCCGGATTCTTTGATTGTTTTTGGAGGTCCGAGCGTCAATGAAAATCTTGATTTGTCGTGTAATATCTTCCGGGAATGTTTTGCTGTCGATTACCTGATTGCTAACGAAGGCGAACAGCCGTTTCTCAATCTGCTTAACGCCTATCTGGAGGATCCTTCGGCATTACGGTCTGGAGCAATGGAGGTTGTGGGATGCTTCGGACGCATACGGGCAACCGGTCAACTTCATGGTCATGCTCAAGAACGTTTTGAGGGTGACATAAACACGATTCCATCGCCCTATCTAAGCGGGCGTATGGATAAGTTCCTGACTGATAAATTGTACCTTCCGATTGTCCAGACCTGTCGTGGGTGTCCTTATAGCTGCACATTCTGTGTTTCAGGAAAGCGCTCCTGGAACAAGTTGCGGAACTTCTCGATTGAACGTATCCGGCGTGAGTTCGAATATATTCAGTTAAAGTCCGCCTCAACCTACTTGCGTCTGGCCGACGAGAATTTCGGAGTGCAACAGCGGGACGTCGAGGTTGCGGCACTCCTTCGCGATATGAAAGACCGGTCGGGCTATCCGGACTCGATATCCATTTATACAGACAAGCATCCGTCGGATCGTGTGCTTGAAATCAACAAGACTCTCTCTGATATCTTACCCTTCAATATCAGTTTCCAAACTATGACTGCATCCGTCTTGAAGAATATAAAGCGGGTAAACATATCCGATGACCGAATTAATGTGGCGTTGCGGTTCGCAGAAGAGAACGGATTGATGCTCGTGACTGAACTGATTTTCGGACTTCCTGGGGAAACGATTGACAGCTTTTTCGCATCACTCGATAAGGTTGTTCGCCTGAGATTTGAAAGTGTTCTCATTCTTCAGCTATATATCTTGAAGGGATCTGAAATGGATACACCTGCTCACCGCGAACAGTATGGAGTCAAGACTAAGTTTATGATATCCGAGAACGGATATACCGAATACCAGAGTATAAGCAATGTGGAAGTTGATGAGTGGGTTACCGAGACTAATACGATCAATGCTACCGACTATGCTTTGTTTAACAAGACTATCCTGATGTTTGATTTTATACATGGCTATGGATTTGCCAGAGAACTTATGATCCTGTTTGAATCCTTGGGTGTTGAGCCCTCAACGTTGCTGAAGCGTCTTGCCTGCGAAGAATCGGGAGCTTCACTGTTAAATAAATATGCAACTTCGTATATGGAAAGAGTCGATTCCATGCTCAAGACAACGAAGGAAGAAGCCGTTGATTGCGCGCTAAAAGAAATTGAGTCGGACATAGAGCATAGGATGACAGGAGTGATTGAAGCCAAGATGGATATCATGATTGATATCATCGTTTCGGATCATCTCAATTCCGTTCTCAATGAAATTGCGCGTGTTGGGGCAACACTTGTGGCTGACGACGTGCGAAAGCTTTTGCCTCAAAACTGGGAAGAGATATTGCTGAAGGAAACGGTAGAATTCTGCCTGGCCAGCGTGGTTGACGTTGAGGGTGACCTGGGGGATATATATGGAGAATACAGTTATAATTTCGTTGATTGGAAGCGAGGGAAGTACAGTGGTGCTCCGATGTATCTTGATCAACCACAGTCATTGAAATTCACTGTAGCATCTAAGCTTACGATCCATAATATCATTGTGGACGTGAGTGACATTCGATCCAGGTTCAGAAAGTTTTTCTCTGTTACTAATTCACGTACGAACAGAAGATTGTGCGAAGTAGTGAATTAGGATTTGCTTAATAAATGGCAATCCGGAATCAGTGGTAAAGTTTTGCCCAGAACGGGTGGAACACTTTCCCCAGAGTATTCACACATATTATTCCCGATAAATGCCCTCTATATCTCGTTATTTAATTACCTCTGCAGATGAACGAACCTGGAAATTTGATCGGCCTGTAATATTTCTCGGGGAGTGGTGTCGTCTTTTCAACAGAAGGCAGATCTGGAGTAAGATGGATGCCATTGTGGCAGCCCCTTATGGCATTACTCGGATAGAGAAGGATAAGGATTATGCCGAGTCACAAGCCTTAGATGCATGGCTATTTCCTGTTTTATGTGATGCGCTCAACGATTATCATAGCATCCAACACGGCGAACGATTCTGGCGTATAGTGTTGGGGCACTGGTTTGCCCGATATATTGCTGTAGTATTCAATCGATGCAAGGTTATAGAGCAATGCCTGCAAAAGTATTCCATAACTGGAACCACTCTTTTGCGTGATGAGGGTTATTTTCTTGCTCCACTTGATTCCAATTCCGCTATCTGGGCATGTAATAATGATCAATGGAATGATGCATTGCTTGCTTCCATTATTAACTTCGGTGTGTTGAATATCCCTGTTGAGTTTATTGTTACTGACGCAGCATCCGAAGGATTTCGTTTACCCGTAGAGCAAACACAACGGTCATACAAAAGGGAGTTGCTGAAGTGGAGTTTTAGTCAGGCGGAAATGTTCTCCAGACTTCTTATGAGAGAAAATCCGGTATTCATACTGGATAGCTGCCTTCCAAGAAAAGAAGAGCTGAAATTGAAACTTGCCTTTGGGATTTTCCCTTTTTCCGGTAGTTTGCCTGCGCTGCGTATTACAAAACGGGCTGATCACGAAATTCGCCGGAAATTGACTGAAAAAATTTCCGACAAGGAAAACAATACGCTTTCGAAACTCCTTCGCTCGTTATTATTTGAACTTCTGCCAGTCTGTTTTCTGGAAGGTTTTGCTGAGTTACAAGATGAAGTGAAAAAGCTTCAATGGCCTGAAAAACCGCAAGTTATTTTTACAAGTAATGCATTCGATACAAATGAACGATTCAAGCTTTGGACAGCAGGAAAAGTTGAGTCAGAGAGTAAGTATATAACAGGTCAGCATGGGAGTAATTATGGCACATATCGCTACATGTATCCAAGCATTGAAGAGGTTACAGCAGACAGATTTTTCACTTTTGGATGGAAAGATGGGTTGAAAGGGCATACTCCTGCATTTGTTCTGACAACAGCAGGTAAAATGAACCGGAACTATAATCCTGATGGAGGATTACTGCTCATTGAGCTTCATGCCTCTCAACGACTCACTGTATGGGATGATGTCTTTTGTTTTACTCAGTATTTTGCCGATCAGCTTGCATTTCTACAAAAGCTGCAAAAAATACCGTACAAAAGTATAACAATCAGATTGCATCCGGCCTATAAAAATCTTACATGGGTTGAAGAGGAGCGCTGGCAAGATTTTGACGAGAATATAAAGGTAGATAAAGGTGTGCTTCCGATAAGAGAATTGGTAGCCAAAAGCCGTTTAGTTGTTCACAGTTATGATTCGGCGGGTATACTGGAAACGCTTTCACAAAATATACCAACACTCGCTTTCTGGCAAAACGGGTTTGATCATCTGCGTGAGAGTGCAATACCCTATTATCAAATTCTTGCTGATGCAGGTATTATACACCTTAGTGCGGAGTCAGCAGCAAAAAAGGTTAACGAAGTCTGGACGGATGTAGATGGATGGTGGACGGGGAGTGAAGTCCAGGATGCTCGTAAACTGTTTTGTGGGAGATACGCCAGAACCACAAGGAACCCTGTCAGGGAATTAAAAAATCTTCTGATACAAAAGCTGTAATGCTCATCAAAAAGACGGCTTACAGTGCATGTAGTCTGTTTTTTATACTTAATAAATAACAGGAAGCAATAATGAGCAGCGGTATTATCTACTCAGATGGTACGTACATATCCTCAAACCCCTCACTTCATGCTGAAGACAGCGCATACAAGATGTCTTATGTTGTGAAATTGCTTGAAAAAGTTTCCTTGAATCGTTCGCAAATAAATATACTAGATATTGGCGGGGGTGCCGGGTTGCTTGGCAAGTTTGTTTGTGAATGGTTTGTCAATAGAGGTTATACGGTTTCTGCTCATGCGTTGGATCTTTCTGAAGAAATGCTTGAACTTCAGAAGACAAATAACCCACATATTGAAAAGACTTTTATCGGCGATATTGCGCAGTTAGGTGAGGAGGTGTTTGATCTTGTTCTTATGATTGATGTTATTGAGCATATTGAAAATTGTGAGCAGTTTGCCCATAATTTGAATAAATACACTAAATATATTATTTACAATATTCCAATAGAAATAAATTTTTTTGATTCTCTTCGGAATATTGCTATGCGAAACAGATATTATCAGATTCAAACGGAATCACTTGGGCATATTCATTTTTTTTCGTCTCAAACTGCTGCCTTATTCGTCAAGCACCACCATAAAGTTATAAAAAAATTTTTTGCCGGCTATGCATCGCACTTTTTATTATCATCTTACCCGGATTATATCTGCCAACGAAAAAAGCTTATAAGAAAGATCGAACTTATCATATCAGATTTATTGCAGAAAATAATGCCATTTATTGCTCGGTATTGCGTTCAGGGCTCATTATTTGTTCTAGCTCAGTCAAAACAATAAAATTTATCTGGTTGAATAATGAAGTAAGTGATGTCAAGCTGATTATGATTTATCCGTGCCATGCATTTTAATAGTTGTAATTTCGAATGAATCTCACTGATCGAAAATATTGGGAAAATGAATACGCCGACTCATTGTCAGGTAATAATATTAAATCTGTTAGCAACCCTTTGTATCGTTTATTTTCCAATTGCCTTAAAAAAATCATTGGCATAAAGGTTATGCAGAAGACTGAATCGTATGTTGAATACTGTTTATTTAATGTTTTGAGTGACTACATTGGAAGTGTAAAAAAAGGTTCGAGCATATTAGAGATTGGTGCGGCACCGGGCGAAAATATCATTAAAGTCGCATCTTCATTTGATTTGATTCCTTATGGAGTTGAGTATACAACAGCAGGAACGGCAATCTGTAAAATGAATTTTGCTCGCGATGGCTTCGATCCGGATAATGTATATTTTAATGATGTTCTTTCGGAACAGTTTCAGTCTGAACAATCTGAAAAATTTGATATTGTATTATCCATGGGATTTATTGAGCATTTTGAAAATCCAGATGATATTGTTAAAGCGCATATGGCACTTCTCAAGCAGGGAGGTCATCTGATTATTTCTATACCGAACCTCAGGGGCATTTATTGGCTTTGGACATATTTATTTAATAATCCGCAACTGGCTCTCCACAATATTGATATCATGCATTTGAGCGAATTTCGTAACCTGTTTGAAAATAAAAAAATGCAGCAGCGGTGGTGTGGGTATGTCGGAACATTCAGTTTCTGGCTCTTTACGTTTGAGAAAGAAGGAATGGTTACAAAATATTTCCATCAGGTATTGGTTATATCACAGTTAATGTTAAATGTTGTATTCAGGTTGCTTTTTAAAGAGAGGGGTATGGAAACATCCTGGTTCAGTCCGAATTTACTGTATGTCGGTAAAAAATGTGAATAACTGTGTGGAAAACGATTACTTCTGTTATTGTTTTGGCGAGACGTATTGTCAGGTATGCCGAAATGCAGCAACTCAGGTCAGAGCTGAAATACTGTGGGAAGAATATCAGGATTGACTACGGGGCACAAGTTGAACATCCTGAGTTTATTACCATGCGCGATGATGTAACCATCAACAGCCATGCATGGATAAGTATTGTTCCGCTTTCTGGAGAGCACGAGCCATCACTCGAGATCGCCAAGGGAACCTATATCGGAAGATTTGCAACCATATCTTGTTCAAATCGCATTGTTATTGAGGAAGATGTGCTGATCTCAGATCGGGTCTTCATCACCGATGTTTATCATGGGTTTCTTGATGCAACCAGACCTATTTCCCGTCAGCCACTCTATTCCACAGGTACTGTTGAGATTGGAAGCGGAAGCTGGATAGGAATTGGGGTAAGTATAATGCCTAATGTTAAAATAGGTAAACATTGTGTGATCGGAGCTAATGCGGTAGTAACTCATGATATACCCGATTATCATGTTGCGGCAGGCGTGCCTGCCCGTATCATTCGACGTATAGATTAATGTCGACACTAATGACTGTTGTGGTGGAGGGTTATGCTGCAGGAGGAGCAGACCGCGTTATAAGTCAGCTCTTACCGTATTTTAAGGATTTTAAAATTGAGTTACTGGTTAATACAGCCCTTGATACAAGCGTTTTGTTGAGCCACCCGCTTCCAGAGAATGTGCAACTTATAACATATTCATGGAGAACTCCTGCAGATATCGGTGATTGGGCATCAAAGACTGAAAGCACTCACATGGTATTTATTCGCAGATTGGTATCAGTAGCTTTGCGATATCCCTTGAATATGGGGCTTTTTCTTCATTTTCTAAACTATTTCACAAAGAGACGTCCGGACATCCTGTTCATCAACAATGGAGGCTACCCAGGGGGGCATGCATGCATGATGGCATCGGCCGCAGCCGTTATTCGAGGGAATATTAAAACGATTCATCTTGTTCACAGTATTGCAACTGCCCCGCAGAAGCTATTTTTGCCACTGGAATGGATAGTTGACAGGATTGTTGAACGAGGAGGATGTTTGGTTGCAGTGTCGGAAGCTGTGGCAAAATCACTACTGCATACCCGCAAGTTAAGAGTAAATGTAATTACAATAAGCAATGGTTTACAGATAGCTGCGCGGCCTTTTCCGCCGGCATGTGAAACGCCTCTCAAATTCCTGCAGGTCGGCTATCTTGATAGTGTGAAAAACCAGAAGTATACTCTTCTTGCGCTTGGGATACTTGCGAAAAAAGGGATTAAGACTATTCGAATCACGTTTGCCGGCAAAGAGACGGAAAAAGGATATCTCTCTTCCATGAAATATCTCGCGAAAAAGCTTGGCGTAGAAGATCAGATTCGCTTCGCTGGTTTTGTGAGTGATATTCAACGTCTTTATCTGCAACATGATGCGGTTTTGCTGACCTCCACCGTGGAGGGGATGCCCATGTGCATTCTTGAAGCAATGCGGGCCGGTCGTGCGGCAATTGCAACATCTGTCGGAGGGGTTCCTGAGCTGGTCGAAAATAAGCAAACCGGTTATCTTTTAAGGGGAAGCGGGCCCGAGGAACTTGCTGAGATATGGATCCAGTTGCTTGAGAGGCCAGTTCTTTTAAGAACAATGGGTACGAACGCATACCATCGATTTATGGAGCGCTTTACCCTTGATTTTCAAGCTCAAAAGTACCTTGATCTGGTTAATCAGCCATCATGTCATTGATATCTTTTTTCCATCATTAGTTTTGGTTTGTTCCAGTATGCTGCTTTTTGGATGATCGGCTGGAAAGTCACTTCTGAGTTATATACAAAAGATTGTAATTGACATGAATTTTACCAATTCTTCTTTTTCCGACAGGTTTCAAGGTGCATCAGTAATCATTACCGGCCATACCGGCTTTAAAGGCGCATGGCTCTGTACCTGGATGAAGCAACTTGGCGCAAGGGTAACAGGGATTGCGCTTGATCCAGTAACAGTTCCGTCTCATTATGCTGCTGCACAGGTAGGGGATGGGATAACCGATCTTCGTATAGATATCCGTAATCAGGCCACATTGGAGGATGCGATTGTCTCTGCACAGCCTGATTTTGTTTTCCATCTCGCTGCACAAGCTATAGTCCGGTGCTCTTATGATGATCCTGTTGAAACATGGCAGACCAATGTTTTTGGTACCTTACATGTGCTGGAAGCCTTGCGTAAACTGAAAAAGCCATGCTATGCGGTGATCATCACCAGTGACAAATGCTACGATAATGTTGAGTGGGTGTGGGGTTATCGGGAGAGTGATGCTCTGGGCGGACCGGATCCTTACAGCGCCTCCAAAGGAGCGGCTGAATTGCTCATTAAATCACATATCAAATCATTTTTTCCAAAGGCAAATAGCAATGTACGTATAGCTTCCGCTCGGGCGGGAAATGTAATTGGAGGAGGGGACTGGTCAGTTGATCGAATTATCCCCGACTGTGTGAAGGCCTGGTCGTCAGGCAACAGTGTCGAGCTACGCAACCCCTCTTCCACTCGACCTTGGCAGCATGTGCTTGAGCCGCTGAGCGGGTATCTTAATCTTGCTCTTGCCTTGTCTCTCCAGCCGGAATTGCATGGTGACCCCTTCAATTTTGGGCCCTCAGCTCATCGTACCTACAGTGTTCTGGAGTTGGTGGAACAGATGGCTCTGCACTGGGATGAGGTTCGTTGGAGGGATGTTTCACAGTCGTCATTGGGCCCTTACGAGTCAGGTCTGCTTAAACTCAATTGTGACAAGGCGCTTCACTATTTAGGATGGCATGCTCTTCTGGATTTTGAAGATACTGTTCGCTTGACAACCGAGTGGTATCGATCTTATTACGAGAATCCGTCGGAGATTGCCGCCACCACCCGGTTACAGATTGCTGCGTACATGACAACCGCCAAACAAAGGGGATTACCATGGGCGCAATAACTTATATTGATAACATTGTGATTACTCCTCTGGCGCGTATTCCTGCTTCAGGTGGGGATGTTTGGCATGCGTTCAAGCAGGGTGATGCTGGTTATTGCGGTTTTGGAGAAGCATACTTTTCCTGGGTGACGGCAGGGTCTATCAAGGCATGGAAGCGTCATGCCCGTATGACGATGAATATTGTTGTTCCCGTCGGGCAGGTCAGGTTTGTTTTTACTCTTGACGGTACATCATTCAGGATTGAGGAGATTGGGGTTGCGCACTATGTGCGTATAACGGTACCAAACGGAGTCTGGTTTGGATTTCAGGGCGTGGCCGAGTCACCAAGTCTGGTGCTGAATATCGCAAATATCCCGCATGATCCGCTTGAAGTTGAGAGCCTTATTCTATCCGATATTAACTTTGACTGGAGGTAGGTTGTGAAAGTCATTCTTCTCGCCGGCGGTTTTGGTACGCGCTTGGCTGAATATACCGATGTCATTCCAAAGCCTATGGTGCCGGTGGGAGGAAAGCCGATTCTGTGGCATATCATGCAGTCATATGCGCAATACGGGCATAAGGATTTTTATGTTGCGCTTGGCTACAAGGCAGAGATCATCAAGGAGTATTTTCTTAACTACCGGGCACTTAATGCGGATTTTTCAGTAGATCTTGCTTCCGGGAAGGTAACTTCGCACCAGGTTGATGCGGTGGACTGGCGTGTAACTCTTGTAAATACCGGTGAAGCAACCATGACTGGTGGTCGTGTAAAGCGTTTGCGGCATTTTATCGGTAATGAGACCTGTATGCTGACCTATGGTGATGGACTTTCTGATATTGATATGGATGCCCTTCTGGAATTTCATCGCAGTCACGGTAAAATGATTACAGTCTCTGCTGTCCGACCGACTGCCCGATTCGGTGAGCTGGAGCTTGATGGGGCATGTGTGAAAAGTTTTACAGAAAAACCGCAGCTGCAGGAGGGGTGGATCAATGGAGGTTTTTTTGTTGTTGAACCTGAATTTTTCGATCTGATTGAAGGAGATGACACCATGCTGGAACGATCCCCGTTGGAGACGGCGTCAGCTTCCGGAGAATTGATGGCTTACCGGCATAGAGGCTTCTGGCATTGTATGGATACCAAGCGGGACCATGAACTGCTTGAGTCGTTGTACTTGATAGGCGCACCTTGGGTGGTTTAGATTATTAAGATGCGTATTCTGATTACTGGAGCTTTTGGCTTTCTGGGAGGGCGTCTGGCTCAGCATCTGCAGATTGCCGGCCATCATATTGTGCTCGGCACCCGGAAGAGTGTAGGCCGACCTGATTGGTTGCCGCAGGCAGCAATCGTTCAGACCGTTTGGTCTGACGGTAATGCTTTGGAGCAAATTTGTGCGGAGACAGATGTAGTGATTCATGCATCGGGTATGAACGCGCAGGATTGTACTACCGATCCTGTAGCCGCGCTTGAGTGCAATGGTTTGGCTACAGCCCAACTGGTGACGGCGGCAGGCAGAGCAGGTGTAAAGCGATTTATCTATATCTCGACAGCGCATGTCTATGGAAACCAGCTCCATGGAGTTATCACCGAAGAGAGTTGCCCGCGCAACCTTCATCCCTATGCCACGTCTCATCTAGCTGGTGAAAATGTTGTTTTGAGCAGCAGCCAGAGGGGTGAGATTGAAGGTGTTGTGCTTCGCCTTTCCAACGCCTTCGGTCCTCCGGTAGTCAAGGATGTAAACTGCTGGATGCTTCTCGTCAATGACCTTTGCCGTCAGGCTGTTGAAACAGGGGAAATGGTGCTGCATACAAGTGGACAGCAAAACAGGGATTTTATTACCATGAGTGATGTTTGCCGGATAGTTGAGCATGTATGCTCATGTTTTTTCGATACATCATCTCCCTTTATAATGAATGTTGGGTCAGGGATATCAACTTCTGTTCTTGAGATGACTCGTTTTATTCAGCATCGGTGCGTTTGCATGGGCTTCGATCCTGTGATAAAGCGTCCGGATGAAGATGGTAAGAAGAGCGGTGAGCTCATGTTATATCAATCAGACCGATTAGTTCGATCAGGTCTGGCTATTGAAAATGATCGCAGCCATGAAGTTGATATGCTTTTGCGTTTTTGCCATGGGTTCATTACAAAGTGACTATGAGTAAAACGATAACGCCTCGGGTATCGGTTGTTATTCCAACCTATAATCATGCTCATTTTCTTGGACGTGCTCTTCAGTCGGTAGTAGACCAGACCTATACAAAATGGGAGGCTATTGTTGTTGACAACCATTCAACAGACAATACTGCAGCGGTCTTGCATGATTTTTCAGAACCACGGATTATCTCTTTGAAAATTCATAATAACGGTGTGATCGCAGCTTCAAGAAATATGGGGATTCGTGCGGCAAAAGGGGAATGGATAGCTTTTTTGGATTCGGATGATCATTGGTATCCTGATAAACTTGAAATGGTGTGCAAACGCATTAAAGAAGAGCCTGCTGTTGATGTGTGGAGCACTGATGAGCTTCTTGTAGATGAAACGACAGGTGAAAGGCGGCTTCTCAGATATGGTCCCTGTACTTCAGGATTTTATGAAGGACTGCTGGTGCGCGGGAACTGCATGTCACCATCGGCCACTCTGGTAAGAAGAGATTTTCTTTTTCAGAAAGACATTCTGTTTCGTGAAGAGAAAGATTTTGTGACAGTTGAGGATTACGACTTCTGGATGCAGCTCGCACAAAAAGGAGCAAAATTCAGGTTTATCCATTCGGTTCAGGGAGAATATCTTGTTCACAGGACCAATAATTCAGGTCAGGATCTTCTGCATCGTCAGAATACGCTTAATCTTCTGAAAGATCATGCTTATAACAGGCAGACTTTTCAGCCGGACAGGAACAGATTATGGAGGAAAATACATGCCCGTTTATTGCTAGGCAGCGCAAAAAAACTCATAGGGGAAAAACAATTTGCTTTAGGAGTCCAGACTTTGATGCTTGCATTCAAAAGTTCTCCGACAGGATGCTTTTCCTGTATACAGTCGAATTTAGTAAAAAGAATCAGCAATATTATTGCGTAATTCGTCATTCAATGATCCATCAGTTACATCATCTCGTCAACAGATTGAGTGTCGATAGTGATGGCATATATTTCGGCACCCCATCTGTATCCGCTTCAGCGGATCAGACTGTCGAAATTTCACTTCGCGAGCGTATCGCAGTAAAAAATTATGATAACTACCTTTATGAGATCAGCAACAGCCATTCGATACCGGTTATGGATCATGAGGTTGATCGATTTCTTCTGAACATTTCTCATGACGCGCTGATTTTGGACATCGGCGGTTGCTGGGGCTGGCATTGGCGCCGTCTGGCCGAGACCCGTAGGGATGTAGGTGTAGTGATTATCGATTTTGTTCGTTCGAATCTGACTCATGCCAAAAACGTTCTGGGTGATCTTGTTGGTCGTCAAGTGTTATTGATTCATGCAGATGCGACCGCATTGCCATTTGTGCTTGATGAAGGATTTTCCGGTTTTGACGGGGTATGGACCGTTCAGACATTTCAGCATATTCCTGATTTCAATAAAGCTGTGCTGGAAGTTTACCGGGTACTGAAAGTGCAATCCGGTCTGTTTGCCAACTATTCACTGAATGTTCAGCCGCCTGTTCGCTGGCTCTATCGTCTGTTCGGCAGGAGTTATATTACAGAGGGAAATGTGCCTGGTGCTTTTTGGCTGGCCAGAGCATCGGAGGAACAAAAATCGTTTATTGAAGCTGTTTTTGGATGTAAGGTTTCTGAGAGGTGGAGTGAAATTCTCTTCAGTCCTGAACTGCACTTCAACGTTCCCGGTAGAGCGGGAAGCAAGTTCGGTCAACTGGACTCATTCTTGTCGAATAATACCGGTTTATTAAGATGTTTAGCCCGTCAGCACTCCTTTCATTGCAGAAAGCAGTGATGATTTTCATGATCCCAGCCTATGGCAATTTGCCCAGATAAGTTACAAGAGGAAAAAATTTTCAGTGCTTTGCCGTGAAGGTGCGCATTCCACTTTAGAGCATAACAGTTGAAATTGTGCCATTAGATCTCGATGCAGCATCTGTTTTTCCGTTTGATCCTCACAGATATGCTTTAAAAGTGCGGTATTACCGTCTTGCGCGTCATGCACTTCATGAGGTTTTTACCTGCATGCAGATACTGCAAGGTGATCGTGTGCTGCTGCCGGCATTTATATGCAGAGATTTGCTGGCGCCGATACATACGGCAGGCGCAGTTCCTGTTTTTTATGAAGTTGACAGGGATTTGAGGCCTTTAGAGCTGCCTGTTGGTGGTCGTGTAAGGGCAGTTGTAGCGGTTAATTATTTCGGTTTTCCACAGGATCTTCTTGTGTTTCGCCGCTACTGTGCCAAGTATGGTGCTGTTCTGATTGAAGATAATGCACACGGTTTATTAAGCTGCGATGCCGAGGGGAAACTTTTGGGGGAAAGAGGGGATTTCGGGATCTTTTCAATTCGTAAAACATTTCTATTGCCTGATGGTGCCATGCTTATGGCCAACACTCCGGAGTGGCAGTCCCGCATGAGTGAACAGTTGCCTTTTTCTCAGGAATCTTTACCTCCGTCATTTTGGCTAAACTACGGCCTTTCATGGATAGAGAGGAAGACAGGGATAGCTTTCCATACTTTCAGTCAGGAGCTGATACGCAAATTCCGGCACTTGCGGACTGGTCATGCTATTGCACCATCGATGAGTGAAGATGAATTTGAGCTGCCGTTGTTGCCTGCTCCGCATCATGTTTCTATGTCAATGTTTGCAAAACAGGATTTTGCCGGAGAGATTGGGCGGCGCCGCAGGCTCTATGGAGAGTTTCATAAA
>Ga0118677_10000733_pt1 | contig 71315 bp, 67 predicted proteins | sample AliMusrvi5mmetaG_FD_86154 | JGI IMG/M metagenome (GOLD analysis project Ga0118677, IMG submission 86154) | reverse complement strand
CAAGACTAATGGAAACCGGTATGGTATCCCGTCAAAACCCACTTTGCATGCACAGAAAATCTATCAGGTCATGGGTAAAAAACTCAGTGCGACACCGTTTTTGATGTAATAATGCTCTTTGGAATTACTGCATTGTAGTGCCTTGTTTTAAAGGCACACCCCCGTCTTTATTGGGTTTGCAGGTTTTCATGTATGAAGTCAGGGTAGCAGGTAAGCTTTGCTATGTGATTGAATGATAGCCTTTCATGTCAGGCGCGGATAAAATCCCAAATAACGTTCTCGAAGAATATCCAAAACTGCTCTTATGGTATGATCAGGCAATAACAAGGATGGGAGAGTAAACTACAGATGGACATCAATAGTCGTAAATTAATCAGGAGATAAACTGATGAGTGGCGGACATTTTGATTATCGCCAGAGTTATCTTGGCTATATCGCTGAGCAGTTTGAGCGTGATATTGAATACAATGATATTGAATAAGATATCTCCGGATGAATGGTATGACAGTTGCATTGTGAAGATCATGGATTAATTTTGTCTTATTTTCATAGCCACTGATGTTGTGACGGCTTTTATTGTTCGGTGAAATCAATTTTACAAAACGAACCCATTTGTATCATTTCTGTAATCCATAAAAACCGGGGTTGGTGAAGCAAGGTATGTTTTTGTGAAAACACCTTTTCATGGCGCTGGACAGGGTTGGGCTCTTGAAAAACTGAACGAATTACTGTATTTTATAAAATTAACGTGTTGTTCTAAAGGGAAATAATATATGTCATATCTGTTCAGTCCATTGAAAGTCGGTGACCTCGTTCTGCCTAATCGCATCCTGATGGCTCCATTGACGCGCTGCAGGGCAAGCGAGGGACGCATACCCAATCAGCTGATGGCCGAGTATTACGTCCAGCGCGCCTCGGCAGGACTTATCTTGGCGGAAGCTTCTTCGGTTACGCCAATGGGAGTAGGCTACCCCGATACTCCGGGTATCTGGTCCCGCGAGCAGATCGAAGGGTGGAAGCTTGTTACCAATGCGGTGCACCAAGCTGGGGGGAGAATACTCCTGCAGTTATGGCATGTCGGGCGCATCTCTCACCCCTGGTATCTCGATGGAGCCCAGCCCGTAGCCCCAAGTGCCATTGCGGCGGAAGGTCATGTCCGGCTGTTGGATAAGTCGGTACCCTACCCGCTTCCTCGGGCTCTTGAGCTTGAGGAGATTCCTGGTATTGTCGAGGCCTTTCGCAAGGGTGCTGAGAACGCAATGGAAGCAGGTTTCGATGCTGTTGAAATCCATGGCGCCAACGGCTATCTGCTCGACCAGTTTTTACAGGACAGTACGAATAAACGCAACGATCAATATGGCGGTTCCATCGAAAATCGCAGCCGTCTGATGCTCGAAGTGACCGATGCCGTGATCTCAGTGTGGGGAGCTGGTCGTGTCGGCATGCATCTGGCACCGCGCGGTGATACACAATCGATGGGGGATTCCAATCCGGCGGCAACCTTCGGCTTTATCGCGCGCGAACTTGGCAAGCGCAAGATTGCGTTCATCTTTGTCCGCGAACATCTTGGAGAAGATCGGCTGGGACCTGAACTCAAAAAAGCGTTTGGTGGTGTTTATATAGCCAACGAAGGTCTCACAAGAGAGGAAGCTGAACAGCTGCTTGCCTGCGGGGAAGCGGATGCCGTATCTTTTGGTGTTTTATTTATTGCCAATCCTGATCTTCCAGAGCGCTTTCTTCTGAATGCAGCGCTCAACGAACCTCAGCCAGATACGTTCTTTTCCGGCGGTGTAGCAGGCTATATGGATTATCCTCTGTTGGCGAAGTAGAGTTGCTCAATCACTTTCACGGGAACGGTTATTGATTTAAAACGTTAAGATATTCTCCACTTCGTGCATCATAACGCTTAACTCACTATCACCATGGGAACTACAACAACAAAAGCTGATCTTGTCAATTCCATTTCTGGAAAAACGGGCTTGACGAAGTATGAAACAGAATCTGTGGTTGATGCCTTTTTTGAAAGTATCATTGATTCTCTGAAAGCAGGAAAAAGAATAGAAATAAGGGGTTTCGGTTCGTTCAATATCCGGCACAAGAATTTTCGAGATGCACGAAATCCGAGAACAGGAGAAAAAGTGGCGGTAGATGCTAAAAAAGTGCCGGCATTCAAGATCTCGAAGGAGTTCAAGCATGCCGTGACCGACAGCCTGAAAGCCAGCACTGAATAGGGGTTGCGCAAACGCTACGTCGGCTCTCTGTTGTAAGCTGTCTCTCCGTTCACAGCTGGCGATTTTTTTTCCTGTAGAGTATAAAAACGGGACAGATGAAAACACTGTGCCGATATCGGACGTTGCAAAAGAAACAGGAATTATTTTTTTCCGGCACTTCCTTCAAATATATTGAGAGAATCGGACTCTGCACCAGCAATGAAAGATTGGCCGGGACTTTGAGTGCATGAATGCCATCCACCGGGCCTGTCCATAAAGGAGTGAACTGAGATGCTCATGATGACGATGATGCGCAAGAGCTCAAGACAACGGCAATCATTAGCAGCTTTTTTGGGAATTCTTGTGATGTTGTTGATAAATTCTTGGTATACCCGACCCGTCTTGGCCGGAACTTCTCTCAAAAAAGCATCACTTATTCCCCTCTGGAGTCCTCAGTCACAGTTTGCGGGATACTATGTGGCTCTCGATAAAGGTATTTATGCCCGCCATGGTATTGACTTGACCATTCTCAAAGGTGGCGCAGGTCACTCTCCCGCACAGTCATTGAAAAACGGCCAGGCTGATTTTGCTGTTCTCTGGCTCACCACGGCCCTTCATCATCGTTTTGCTGGTACAAAACTTGTGAATGTGTCGCAAATTATCCAGCGTTCCTCCATGATGCTGATTTCCAGAAAATCCAGCGGCATAAGAACACTTGAGGATATGAAAGGAAAGAAGGTCGGGTTGTGGGGAGAAGAGCTTTCTATCCCGCCTCGCACCTTATTTGCACAACGCGGTATCAAGGTCAGGGAAATTCCTCTCTCCCATACCGTAAATCTTTTTCTGCGTGGAGGCATTGATGTCACCTCAGCCATGTGGTACAACGAGTATCATGTCATTCTCAACGCCGGAGTGGATCCTGATCAGCTGAATGCCGTTTTTCTCAGTGAGCAGGGCATGAAATTTCCGGAAGATGGACTTTATACTCTGGAACAAACCATAAACAAGGATCCTGCTCTGGTAAATGCTTTTGTCAAGGCTTCACTGGAGGGGTGGCAGTACGCTTTTGCTCATCCTGATGAAGCGCTTGATATCGTCATCAAGTATATGCACCAGGCTCAGGTACCTGCCAATAGAATTCACCAGAAATGGATGCTTGACCGCATGCGGGATCTTGTTGAGCCGGTCAGCGGCAAGGGATCATTTGGCACTCTCAACAGGCTCGATTATGAAGCAGTTGGAGGTGCAATGCAGCGTGAAGGTCTGATTAAACGTTTTCCCGACTATGCCACATTTACCAGGAGGAATAATGCTGGGCAATAAAAGCATAGTTTTTAAGCTTATTCTTGTGATCTCGCTCTGCAGCGTGCTTATTTTTGCCGTGACGCTCGGGTATAACTATTACCAGTCACGTCTCATTCTGGAACATGAGCTGGAGAGTAATGCCCGTAACCTTGCCATGTCATTGGTCAATCGGGTGGAGAGCAAGCTGATGTCTGTTACAAAAGTGACGGAAGGCGTGGCCCGATCAATTGAGACAGGCCGATATACCGAAAAGGAGCTTCTTTCCCTGATCAGGTCGACCGTCGCGGAGAATCCCGGGATATCTGGTTCGGGCGTAGCTTTTGAACCTTACGCATTCAGTCGCGCACATCGCCTCTATGCTCCCTATTACTGCAGGGAAAGAGAAAAAATCACCTTCATCCGCCTGGAAAAATCGTACCAGTATGTACCATACCTTTACTGGGACTGGTATCAGATTCCTCGCGAGCTGGGTAAAACGGAATGGAGTGAACCCTATTTCGATGAGGGTGGTGGCAATATTCCGATGGCAACCTGTTCAGTACCTTTTTATGAGGAGATCGGAGGGACAAGGCATCTCAAGGGGATTGTGGGGGTAGACATTCCTCTCGACTCACTGACCTCACTCATCTCTTCCGTCAAAATTCTCAAGACCGGTTATGCCGCACTTCTTTCCCGCAACGGGATGGTGCTTGCTCATCCGCTGAAGCATGCTGTCATGAATGAGACCTTTTTCAGTATTGCAGAGTCGCGGCATGACTCTTCCCTTCGAGAAATCGGCAAAAAGATGGTCAGGGGAGAGTCTGGCTTTATTCTTTACACGAGTCTGGTAGGTGTTAAAAGCTGGATGTATTATGCTCCGATACGTTCGACAGGATGGACTCTGGCCGTTGTTTTTCCTGAAGCGGAGCTGCTCGAAAATGTACGACAGCTGAGCTTGACCATGGTTGCCATGGGAATGGCCGGAATTCTGCTTTTGACCATTGCGGTCTTTTTCATTGCCACTTCAATCACAAAACCACTTCGATCGCTCGCAGAAGCAACAAAGGTGATGGCTTCCGGGAATTTTGACGTAGAACTTCCCTTGGTGCGTTTTCATGATGAAGTCGGGGTTCTCACCACCTCCTTTCAGGCGATGATTAGCTCCTTGAAGGAGTATATCAGAAATCTGACCGAGACAACCGCAGCCAAGGAGCGCATCCAGAGCGAGCTAAAAGTGGCTACTGATATTCAGGCCAGTCTGTTGCCTCGCCTCTTTCCCGCATTTCCGGATCGTCCCGAATTCGATATTTTTGCCTCGATGGATCCTGCAAAAGAGGTCGGAGGCGACTTTTACGACTTCTTTTTTATTGATGCCAACAATCTCTGTTTCCTTATTGCAGATGTGGCTGACAAGGGGGTACCGGCCGCTCTTTATATGATGGTGGCAAAGACCCTGTTGAAGTCAGAAGGACAGCGTCTGGGAGAGCCTGACCAGATCCTTTCCTGTGTCAATAACATTCTGGCCGCTGATAATGAGAGCTGTATGTTTGCTACCGTATTCTGCGCCATTCTTGACACCAGAAGCGGAGAGGTGCGTTTTGCCAATGCAGGCCACAATCCTCCAGTGATCCTGGATTCAGGGGGAATACGCTATCTTTCACTGAAAAGTGGTTTTGTACTCGGACCCATCCTTGATTCAGTTTATGAAACCGAGCGCATCACCTTGCAGCCGGGTGAGACTCTGTTTCTCTATACAGATGGAGTGACCGAGGCTAAAAATCCTGAAGAGGAGCTTTACGGAGAGTCCAGACTGCTGCAGGCAGTGAAAAACGTCTCTGGAGAAGAAATTGCTGCCATGATTCATTGTATTCGAGCTGAAGTGACACACTATGCCAATGGTGCTCCACAATCTGATGATATTACCATGGTAGCTGTGAAATATCGTGGTGTTGCTGCAGATGCATGATGCGGTGCGTTAAAGGGTGCAGCTCGTTTTGCTTTATTGTTCTAAAGAAGTCTCATATAACCTGTAACGTGAATTGTTATGCCAGGTAAAGTTTTCAGGATTCTAATGGTCGTCGTTTTTTCATCGTTCTTTATGCTTTCCGGATGCAGCAAAAGAGAAAAACTGACAAAGCTTCAGCAGCTTGATGGCAAAGAGATTGCAATTCCTACCGGAACTGTTGCCGACAAGCTTGTCCTTTCAAAATTACCCAATGTCAGGTTCAAATACTTCAACAGCGTCATGGATGCTGCAATGGCGGTTAAATACGGAAAAGCGGATGCTGCTGCTTATGATGAACCGATTCTGAAGAATATTGCGGCAAAAAACAGTGGTCTTGTAGTTCTTTCAGAGATGATAACCATTGACAATTACGGATTTGCGGTTCAGCCTGAAAATCAGGAGCTGAAAAAGAATATTGATCTTGTTGTAGGCGATCTTAAAAAAAATGGAGTTTATGATGACATGATGCGCCGCTGGTTTCCAAAAACTGGAAACCCTGCACCAATGCCTGTTATAGCATCAGGCGGAACAAAAGGGGTTTTGCGGTTGGGAACATCCAGTGTTACAGAGCCGTTTTCGTTTGTCGATGCCTCCGGCGGTATCGTTGGATTTGATATAGAACTTGCCCGTTATGTTGCCAGAAAGCTTGACAGGAAACTTGAAATAGTCAATATGGACTTTGGCGCAATGATTCCCGCTCTGATTTCCGGCAAAGTTGATATGATTGCAGCCTGCATAACCATCACTGATGAACGTGCAAAAAAAGTTCTCTTTTCTGACCCATATTACATCGGCGGCATAGCGGCAGTGATCAATGAATAAACAGACTTTTATGGTGCGGAAGATGAAAAAGGGCGTACTCTTCCTGTTTTCATCCCTTATCGTTGCCTCTGTTTTTATTGCATGCGGTAAAAACAGACAGGTCATAACGAGCTTTGCTGATGCCAGATATGCAAAGATCGGGGTGGCAACAGGGACAACAGGAGAATCCATTGCCAGGGCGAAGTTTCCTGATGCCAGAATTCAAAGCTTTGATGACATTATGGATGCAGTTGCCGCCATGAAGTCAGGGCAACTGGATGCTCTTGTCACGTCATCAGTTACAGCTCTGCAGGTCGCAAAGAAAAATCCGGAATTTATCTGTCTGGCTGAAGCCCTCCAGAACGAGAATACTTCCATTGCTGTCAAAAAAGAAGATGATAAGCTGTTGGCATCGGTGAACAGCATTATCAGTGAACTGAAAGCCGATGGTACGCTTGCTGATATGAACAGGCGATGGTTCAAGAAGGATATGGTACCCTATGATGAACGACAGATTGCCCTCCCTGTGCAGGGCAAAGAGTTAAGAATAGGGGTTACCGCCACACGTGAGCCGATTAACTTTGTTGACAAAAACGGCAGAGTGACAGGATTTGACGGAGAGTTGGCCCGCATCATCGGAGCCAGACTTAAACGCCCGGTTAAATTCTCTAATATGAAATTTATGGCACTCATACCTGCATTGAAATCAGGCAAAGTGGACCTGATAATTTCAGGAATGACGGCTACAGAAGAACGTAAAAAATCGGTTGATTTTTCGGACTCATACTATCTCAATGCGCAGGTCATGCTCGTCAAGAACCAGGAAGTTGCAACAACGGCACTTTCCCCTGTTAAAGGAGTTGACGGTAAGCATGCAGCAATTTCAACAATAAAAGAGATTGACGGCAAAAGAATAGGTCTCCTGTCCGGCTCGGCAGGCGACATGGCTGCCCGGAAAAACTTTCCTCATGCAAGTTTTCAGGTTATGTCCTCTTCGGCTGATGTCGCGCTTGCAGTCAAGAACGGTAAAACCGACGCTTTTATTTACGATAAAAGCGTTCTCTTGAACATTGTCGACAAAAATCCTGAGTTGGTAATTCTTGATGAACCGGTTGCCAGACTGGAAGTGGCCGCAGCCATTAAAAAAAACAATACGCTACTGCTTTCCCAAATAAACAGCGTCTTGCGGGATCTGAAGAAAGAGGGCACTCTTCAACGTTTGAGGAATAAATGGGTCGATACAAAATATGATACGACACCTTCCCTGCCCATAACGCCCACGGTTCATGACAATGGCGTACTGAAAATGGGGACATGTGCCATTATTGAGCCATTTTCATTTCAGTCAAACGGCAGGTACACAGGGCTGGATGTTGAACTCAGTCAGTTGATTGGTGCGCGTCTTGGGAAAAAAATTCAGATCATTGATATGAATTTTGAAGCGCTTATTCCTGCGCTGCAATCCGAAAAAATTGATTTTGCTCTTTCAAATTTCAATGTGACAGATGAACGCAAAAAACTGGTGAATTTCTCAGAACCCTATATTGAAAATGATATTTCCGCATTGGTCAGACGATTTTCTTCATCCAGCTCTTCCAGTGCAAAGAGAATGGAAATTTCATCGTTGGCTGATCTGAAAGAGAAGCGGATCGGAGTGCTGCTTGGTTCTGTTCATGATGCTTATGCCATCAGAACCTATCCAGAAGCAACAATTCTGCAGTACAAAAACCCATCTGATATCATTCTGGCCGTTAAAACCGGAAAAGTTGATGCGGCCATTTATACCTATGAGACTCTTCTCGACATATTTCGTACAACTGACGATCTGGGCATACTTGATCCCCCTTTGTTTTCCGTTCCGGTAGGTATTGGGTTTAACAAGCAGAACGAGAGGTTGCGTGAACAATGTAACCAGTTTATAAAAGAGATAAAAAAGAACGGAATCTATGACGATATGGTCAGTCGATGGATAACCAAGGGCGATACCGCCATGCCGTCGATACAGAATTCAAAAACAAACGGCGTCCTGACGGTTGGCATCGTAAGCGATAAAGGACTTCCTTTTGCCATACTTAAAGATAACAGGCTGATCGGTTTTGATATTGAACTCTCAGAAAGGTTTGCCGCATATCTTGGAAAAGAGCTCAAACTCAGCGATATGGAGTTTGGAAGTCTTATTGCTGCTGTATCATCCAACAAAATTGATATGATTTCAAGTACGTTGATGATTACTGAAGAAAGAAAAAAGCAGATTGCTTTTTCTGACCAATATTATGACTTGCGAGCAAGCGTGTTTGCGCTGAAGAAGAATATTGTAAAACCTGGAAGCAGGAATACAGAAAATAATAATACATCCTCACCCTCCTTCTATACAAGCCTTGTCAACAGCTTTCAAAGCAACATCATTCAGGAAAACCGCTGGCAACTGATTCTGGACGGACTCAGGATTACGGTTATCATCTCAGCGCTCTCCACTCTTTTCGGTACAGCCCTTGGCGCGCTCGTCTGTTCGATGCGCATCTCATCGCATCGACTATTCAAAATGGCGGCATCCATCTATATTGCTGTGGTGCGCGGCACGCCGGTACTGGTTTTATTAATGTTGATATTCTATGTTGTTTTTGCTTCGATAAATATTGATCCGGTCTTTGTTGCCGTAATTGCTTTCGGGATGAACTTTGCAGCTTATGTTGCAGAAATATTCCGTTCAGGCATAGAAAGTATCGATAAAGGACAGACCGAAGCAGGTATTGCTATGGGATTTTCAAAAGTCAACACCTTTCTTTTCATTATCCTGCCGCAAACCATTCAGAGAATTTTACCTGTCTATAAGGGAGAATTTATTTCGCTGGTGAAAATGACCTCAATTGTTGGCTATATCGCTGTACAGGATTTGACCAAGGCCAGTGACATCATTCGGAGCCGTACCTTTGATGCTTTTTTTCCCCTTATTATGGTGGCAGTTCTCTATTTTATGATTTCATGGGTTCTCATGCAGTCAATTGAATATGTTGAACGGGTAACGGACCCTAAATACAAAAGAAAGAAGAGAAAGCAATAGTGAATATCCTTATGAAATACCGGCTTATTTTTATTGTAGCAGTGTGTCTGCTCTGTTCGGGTTTTGTCAGCAAACCATTGACATCGCTTGATGATCTGAGAGACAAGCGGATCGGTGTGTTGCTTGGATCTGTCCACGACAGGTATGCCAGCAGCACCTACCCTCACGCCTCCATCCTGCAGTATAAATCACCCTCTGATCTGGTACTGGGAGTCAAGTCCGGAAAGGTTGACGCTGCCATCTATAGCTACGATGAGCTTATGGAGCTGCTCCGTCTGCATGACGATCTGGCCATCATTGGAGATGCTCTGTTTTCAACACCAATCGGCATGGGGTTTCATCGGGATAATAACGAGCTGCGTCATGAGTTCAACAGCTTCCTGAAGCAACTGCGCAGTAACGGTCAATATGATTCCATGATTCGCTACTGGATGACTGGTCATGCCGTAAAGATGCCGAAACTTCAGCAATCAGCTGACGGCAAGTCGCTTGTTGTCGGCATCGTGAGTGATAATGGCCTCCCTTTCAATGTCGTTATAGATAACCGGATGGTCGGATTCAATATTGAGCTTCTCGAAAGGTTTGCACTCTATTCCGGTAGAAAGATCATCTACAGGGATCTTGAATTTTCAAACCAGATTGCTGCCCTGCAAAGTAAAAAGATCGACATGTGCGCAGCGGTCATGTCCATTACCGAAGAGCGCAAAAAAAAGATTGCTTTTTCTGATCCCTACTACGAACAGGCAGCAAATATGTTTGCGCTTAAAAAAAATATTGCCGTAAGCAACGTTGTGTCGAAGACCAGGCAGAAGGGGAAATCCGTATCCTTTTTTGAGAGTGTGGCCAACAGCTTTCAGAGCAATATTGTGCAGGAAAATCGTTATTTACTTATTCTGGAAGGCTTTAAAACTACCGTTGTAATCTCGGTGCTCTCTACGTTGTTCGGCACCTTCCTTGGTGCGATCGTCTGTTTTATGCGAATGTCGAGCAATGCAATACTTCGTATGCTTGCGCAAACCTATATCTCAATTTTACGAGGGACACCAGTACTTGTGTTTTTAATGTTGATATTCTATGTCGTTTTTGCTTCGGTAAATATTGATCCTGTTTTTGTTTCGGTTATTGCTTTCGGTATGAATTTTGCCGCTTATGTTTCTGAAATATTCCGGTCGGGTATTGAGAGTATCGATAAAGGGCAGACTGAAGCAGGGATTGCAATGGGTTTTACCAAGGTGAATACCTTTCTTTTTATTGTGCTGCCACAAACCGTTCAGCGGATTCTGCCTGTTTATAAGGGAGAGTTTATATCGCTGGTAAAAATGACCTCCATTGTTGGTTACATTGCTGTACAGGATTTGACAAAGGCCAGTGACATTATCCGCAGTCGGACGTTTGATGCGTTCTTCCCCTTGATTATGGTAGCTGTTTTATATTTTCTTATTTCATGGTTCCTGATGCTGGGTATGGAGTATGCAGAACGGTTGGCGAACCCTAAACTCAAAAGAAAAAAGATAATTAACGCATGATAAAGATTGAACATCTTTCCAAGAAGTTTGGTGATCTTGAAGTGCTTAAAGATGTCACTGTTGAAATAAAGACAGGAGAGGTGATTTCAATTATCGGACCTTCAGGTACCGGTAAAAGCACTTTTTTGCGCTGTATCAATCTGCTTGACCGGCCAAGCGGCGGTTCAATCCGTATTGATGGGGTTGATATATTGGATCCAAAGTCTGATGTGCCGAAAGTTCGGCAGAAGATGAATATGGTTTTTCAGTCGTTCAATCTTTTTTTTCATCTCTCTGTGATGGATAATCTGACTATCGGTCCGATCAAACTCCTGGGAATGAGTAAAGTTGATGCTGATCGCAAAGCTATGGATCTTCTTAAACTGGTAGGACTTGCCGAGAAGGCCGAAAGCTATCCTGATGAACTTTCCGGTGGTCAGAAGCAAAGGGTTGCCATTGCACGCTGCATGGCTATGGATCCAAAGATTATTCTTTTTGATGAACCCACTTCCGCGCTTGACCCCACGATGGTCAGTGAGGTTTTGTCCGTTATCCGACGTCTGGCAAAAGCTGGTATGACCATGGCGATTGTCACCCATGAAATGGATTTCGCAAGAGACGTATCAAATCGGGTGCTCTATATGGATGATGGAGTTATCTATGAAGTCGGTACGCCGGAGCAGATTTTTGATAATCCGCAGAAGGAAAAAACAAGGACATTTATCAACAGGATAAGAAGTTTCAGCTATCATATCGCATCTCCTGATTATGATTTGTATGCCATGAATGCCGAAATAGAAACATTTTGTGATAAACAGATTCTCCCTGTGAAAACCCGGCAGAATCTTCTGCTGCTTGTTGAAGAGATGCTTCAGATCTACAATCCATTGCTTTCCACGGTACTCCTTGATATCAATCTTGCCTATTCAGAAAAGAAAGAAAGTCTTGAAGTTGTCTTTGAAAGTACAGGTGAGGCCATAAACATGCTTGACAAAAGCCTGTTGCCCGATGAGTTGGGGTTGACTCTCATCCAGAGCGTGACGGAGAGTATTGATTATCAGCGCGTGAACAATAAAAACAGAGTAACTCTGATTTTGAAAAAAAAATAAATTGACCGAAATGACTATTCAGACCAAAAAGGAAGCGACAGCTTTGATAGTGACCATTACCGGACGGATGGATGCTGTAACTGCCCCGGAATATGAAAAGAAGTTCAGCGAACTGATTACCGCAGGGGAAACGTTCTTTATTGTTGATTTTGAACAAGTCGACTATATAAGCAGTGCCGGGTTGCGCGTTCTTCTGGCTACCGCAAAAAAGGTAAAGGGAGTAAGTGGAAAAATACTTCTTGCCAATATCAAGGGAGGCGTCAAAGAGGTGTTCGATATTTCAGGTTTTGGTACTCTTTTTCCCATGCATGACTCTTTGGCAAGTGCATTGAGTGCTTCAGGTTGTTAAATGTCCGAGAAATTCAATAAAATAGTTGCAGCCAATGTCGAGAAGTTGCCGGAAATCACTGAATTCCTTCAAGAGTGTGCTGATTATTCCGGTCTTGATCCAAAAAAAAAGTTTGGACTTCTTCTTGCGATTGAAGAGGCTTTCGTCAATGTCTGTAACTATGCATATCCCGATCACAAAGGGTTGATTGAGGTTTCTTGTGACAAGGTTGACGACTCGCTGGTGGTGGAGATATCGGATAAAGGCATTCCGTTTAATATACTCTTGCTTCCCGATCCGGACATCTCTCTGGACATTGCGGATCGAGAAATCGGAGGGTTGGGTGGTTATTTTATTCGCAGATTTACCGACAGTGTCAGTTACCGGCGGGAGGATGAGAAAAATATATTGAGGCTTGTAGTTAACTGCTTATCATAAAGATTCTTACCGCTCCGCACTCTTTAAATCCTGCTCAACATCGCGTTGAAAATCACAGGTCAGATAGTCAAAACTCATGGGCAATCCTAATTCAAGGGTGGTGATAAACTGTATACCCGCCTTGATGCCACAGGGGCAGCATTCCAGGAGATGACCACCAAGCGTTCTATCTGCAGAAAGAAAATGAAGATGCATACCGGGAACGCTTACCGATCCCATAAATGCGGGGGTATGAAATCCAACCAGAGTTCCCGCTATTGCTGAATAAGTAAAAACGGGCTGCTCCTTTGCAATCTCTGCCAACGGGCGATAATTCTCCTGACGCGGAACAGAACGGACTTTTATGTGAGAAAAAAAGCCTTCAATCCGGATCGCATAAAAAATGTTGGGCGACGGAAGCAGATTGTAAAGCCATTCCAGAAAAGCCTGATAAGAACACTCTCCTTGAAGCTGATCGTGGCTCATGGGCTTATAAAAGGTAACGCAGGTAAAGGGTGTTAATGTGTTATCGCTTACTCGAGTTGCAACCCCGTTGGAAGTGATCTGATAAATGTCACCATCAAGCATGACCATCTCACCATCCAGATTATCAAAGGTGCCCAACCCGAAATCACCATGCTTTTTGATGTCGGAAAAAAGTATTTTCTGGATATAAATTCCTTCAACCAGAGCATTAACAGGTGAAGAGAAATAAATAGTGTTGCTGTGAATCGCGGGGTTCTTACTCATCATGACAGGTTCGCTTATCGTCAGTGAATCAATGCACTCCCAAATATATCAACCTTTCATTAAATTTCTTCATCTTGAAGCCCCCCTCGATGAAACTCCGGGGGGCTCTTTGATACGTTACACTGCTTATATCGTCATTTTAAGGACAACGGGAGCTGTTTTACCTTCAGCGACAATGACCGTTGTTTTGCCCTGTGGTTTGAGTTTTTCGCTCCACGCAGTGATTTCATAAGTACCTGCTGGAACATTGGGAATAGTGAATTTACCGTCATGCTCAGTCACTGCGGCATATTGATTTTTTGTAACGATGACCCAACCTGTCATTTCAGCGTGAGGTTTGCTGAGCAGTTGAACAACACCGGATTTATCAAAGGTAAACTTCTTTGAAATGCCCGAATCCAATTTATCAACGTTGAATTTTTTTGTAGGGCTGAATGATGTGATGCTTGAGTTGAGTTTATCGTTGTTTGTGAATACAATGGTTGAACCAACCGGAATAGTTGTAACTTTAGGTACAAAAGTAAGGCTTTGCTGCTCAATAGTTTTATGTTCGCGCACCGTTGGGCCTTTAACGCCTAACAGGTAGACGACTGCATCACCTTTGTACTTCGGCATGTTTGTATCTATTGTACCGGTGATTGTTCCGCCGCAGAAAGCATTCGAAGTGATAAACCCGAAGCTTGATATTAAAAAGGCGGTCTTGAGAAACGTGCTTGTTGCTTTAATCATGTTCAGCCCCTTATGGTTACTGTTGTAAAAGTATGGCCCAGCAAATCAGACAACTCATTATCCATAACAATAAGGGTAAGCAATACTTTCTTAAAGCAATCTTAACACGAGCTTAAATTGTGCTTAAAAAATTACCGAAATGTTGAAACACAATTTAAACAGGGAAATGGTGTTGTTATTGAGGATGAACTTTTGTTATTTTTTTCAGAGTTGGATCTCTCTGTCATTTTTAACAACCGGTAACAAATGGATTACTCTATGTTCAAAAAGAATTATCGCAGGTTCATAACTGTTCTTGCTGTAGCATCATTGTTCGTCACTGATCTCTATGCTCAAGATGGTTTGGGCGTCGGAGCCATTGTCGGCGAACCAAGCGGAGTGAGTGTGAAGTATTGGATTGATAAAAACAATGCTTTTGATGCAGCTTTTGCCTGGTCGCTTGCCGATAACAGCCCTTTTCAGATTCATGCTGACTATCTGATTCATGGTGCGTCTTTAATCGGTAATTCATCGGACGCAAAAGGTCGGCTTCCATGGTACTGTGGTATCGGCGGGCGGATTAAAAACATCAATAATGAATCACACTTCGGTGTTCGGGCTCCTTTTGGGGTTACTTATCTACTCTCTGAAGTACCTGTTGATATTTTTGGTGAAATAACACCTGTGCTTGATGTGAAGCCTACAATTAATGTCAATTGGAATGGTGCTCTTGGAATCCGTTATTATTTTAAATAATACGTCACTTAAGGAATAACTCTTTTCAGCCGGCAGCTCTTATCGAAAAACCTCGGGAATGCCACCGGATTTTTTCGATAACCTGACCAACCTACCTCTTTGTAATACCACTATATGTGTCGAAGTCAACGGGGAATGATGGCTCGATGTTATTGAAGCGATCCCGACCTTCGGGCATGGTGTGAATTCCTTTAGGCAGCGCGTTATGTACAGTGATGTATTCACGAAGATAATTGGTGAGACGATAGTAGCCGCTTGGTTTTCCGGTTGCTTCAAGGAGAGGCTTTCCGATAGCCCAGCATTCAACAAATTGTTCTGCCAATGCCTGATTTTGATTGTTTGAGGTATCCATGAACGATGTTGATTGGTTTGTTGAACGTTACGATGAGGTGAAAGATCGATATAAATATAAATGAGCAGTATATTATATCATACTCTTGATTCCGCTCACCAAAAAATAGGGTGGTTATGATGACATTCAATCTGATGACAGTTCTGGTGCTGTTGGCTGCTTTTCTGGCTTCGTCGGTTAAAATTCTCAGGGAATATGAGAGGGGAGTGGTTTTCCGTCTGGGCCGGATTATTGGAGCGAAAGGGCCTGGCCTTATTATTCTTATTCCAGGCATTGATAAAATGGTGAAGGTTGATCTTCGTACAGTAACCCTTGATGTTCCTCCTCAGGATATTATAACCCGTGATAACGTATCGGTAAAGGTAAGTGCGGTTGTCTATTTTCGTGTTCTTGATGCTATCAAGGCTATTGTTGATGTTGCAGATTTTCATTTTGCCACATCCCAGCTGGCACAGACGACACTTCGCAGCGTGTGCGGGCAGGGGGAGCTTGATAATCTGCTTGCTGAACGCGATGAAATCAATGACCGGATCCAGTCTATTCTTGATAAGGACACCTCGCCATGGGGTGTCAAGGTGAGCAAGGTTGAAGTGAAGGAGATTGACCTGCCCGAAGGTATGCGTCGGGCAATGGCTAAACAGGCCGAGGCAGAGCGGGAGCGTCGTTCGGCAATCATTAACGCGGAAGGGGAGTTTCAGGCCGCTCAGAGGCTTGCAGATGCCGCAGCTATTATTTCAGGTACTCCCGCGGCCCTGCAGCTTCGCTATCTGCAGACATTGAAGGATATCGCCGCGGAGAATAACTCTACAACTGTTTTCCCCATACCAATGGATCTTTTCCGGCCATTCTTTGAAATCAAGTCACCGGTACCTTCTCAGACAACCTAAACTTTTTCATTCATGTTCAAGATTCATACTATTCTTTGTCCAGTCGATTTTTCAGATGCTTCCAAAAAGGCGATACGCTATGCTATGGAATTTGCCGGTAATATGGGGGCATCAGTCTATCTGCTGAATGTGGTTGAGCCTCGGCCAATGGCGGTCGATGTATCACTGAATTATGTACCTTTTGAAGCCGATCTCGAAAAAGCCGCTAAAGAGGATCTTGAGGTTATTCTTAAAGATTTTCATGGTGCCGGTCTCAAAGCGGAGTACGGTGTAGTGATAGGAAATCCAGCCGACTCAATCCTTGAAAACATTGAGATGTTCAATGTCAATCTTGTTATCATGGGATCACATGGCAAAAAAGGACTGAGCCGCCTGATTATGGGCAGCGTTGCTGAAACTGTTGTCCGCAAGGCGAATTGTCCTGTACTGATTGTAAAATCGGAAGAAAAGGAGTTTATCGGCGACGAATAAAGCTATCTATCAAGGATTTTGCGCCGCTGAAGGGGCTGAGTTCTGTAGAAAGCACCTCTTGTTCGATCCTCTCTTTGGAGGCAACGACGTCGGGGTGTGAGAAAAACTCTTTTTTCAGCATCTCTTCAAGGACGGTGTAGAGCAGGCTTTTGAGTTGCTCACGTCTTCTTGTGTCAAGGATATTTCCTTTGCGCATTGCCGTGAAAAAATCAGAAATATTCTGCCAGACCTCCTCGATGCCCTTGCCGGTGAGGGCTGAGGTCAGAAAAACCTCCCGCTGCCATACGGGATGTTTGACGGGCAGCATCCTGAGCGCTGCTTCAAATTCTGCTCTTGAAATAGCGGCAATGCCTGATTGATCGCCATCCGTTTTTGTAATTGCCACAGCATCGGCTATTTCCATGATACCGCGTTTGATGCCTTGAAGTTCATCGCCGGAGCCCGGCAGCATCAGCAGCAGAATAAAGTCGACCATGGTGTCCACAAGCACTTCCGATTGGCCGACGCCCACGGTTTCAACCATAATGACGTCATACCCAGCAGCTTCGCAGAGTACAATGGCTTCATGGGTTTTCGGTGAAGTGCCGCCCAGATAGCCGGAAGAGGCGGTTGGACGGATATAGGCTTCCTTTCTGGACGACAGTTTCTCCATGCGTGCCTTGTCGCCGAGAATGCTTCCTTTTGACTGACGGCTGCTTGGGTCAATAGCCAGCACAGCCAGGGTAAGTCCCTGGCTGATGATCAATTCTCCCAATGCTTCGATAAAAGTGCTTTTACCAGATCCTGGTGAGCCGGTTATGCCGATACGTAACGATGAAGTTTTTTTTGCAAGGCAGCGGTCAAGAATCTCATGCGCTTTCTTCTCATGCTCGGGTTTTTGCGATTCAATCAAGGTAATCGCGCGACTCAGCATATGGCGGTCGCCATTCATAATACCGTTGACGACAGTATCAACGTCCGGGTCGTAATAAGGCTTCAGACGGATATGAATCTGATTGATGCTCATTGATCAAAGCGTGCAAGAAGCTGTTTGAGAATGCTCGAGGCAGCTTCAGCGATAACGGTACCAGGACCAAAAATACCAGCAACTCCTTTTTCATAAAGGAAAGCGTGATCTCGTTCCGGAATAATTCCACCGGCAATAACAAGAATATCCTCCCTGTGTTTTTCTTTCAGCTCCTCAATGATTTTGGGAATAAGGGTTTTGTGCCCGGCGGCAAGACTTGATATCCCGATCAGGTGCACATCGTTGTCGAGCGCTTGCTGAACAACCTCTTCAGGTGTCTGGAAAAGAGGGCTTATATCGACATCAAACCCGATATCGGCGAATCCTGCCGCAATAACTTTTGCGCCTCGGTCGTGACCGTCCTGTCCAACTTTGGAGACCATGATTCTTGGACGGCGCCCTTCAAGCGTAGCAAAAGAATCGGCAAGCTGCTGAGCCTCTTTAAAGAGTATGTTATCATGCATCTGTGACATATAGACACTTGTGTTAAGCCTGGTGATGGCGCGATATCGTCCGAAGGTCTTCTCACAGGCTGATGATATTTCTCCCAAAGTAGCTCTTTTTCTTGCTGCATCCACGGCCAGTTCAAGCAGATTGCCCTCACCTGAAGCCGCACATTCTTCAATTGCCCGAAGCGCGAGAGCTGTCTCTTCACTGTTCCGTTCCGCCTTGATTGTTGCAAGCCGCCGGAGCTGCTGTTCAAGAACCAGAGTGTTGTCCACTTCAAGCAGTTCGATATCAGTTTTACTGGTGGTTTTGTAGCCGTTCACACCAACAATAATCTCTTTACCACTGTCAATACGGGCCTGCTTGCGGGTTGCGGCCTCTTCAATCTGAAGTTTTGGCAGTCCCTGTTCAATAGCTTTGACCATCCCTCCTGCAGCTTCAATCTCGCTTATGATCTTCCATGCTTTTGCAGCAAGTTCTCCAGTAAGGTATTCAACATAACAGGAGCCTGCCCATGGATCAATGCTCTTGGTGATATCACTCTCTTCCTGCAGATAAAGCTGGGTGTTGCGGGCTATTCTTGCCGAAAATGGAGAAGGGAGCGCAATGGCCTCGTCGAGTGCATTGGTGTGCAGAGACTGTGTGTGGCCGAGTGTTGCCGCCAGGGCCTCAAGACAGGTGCGTGTAATGTTGTTGAAGGGATCCTGCTCTGTCAGGCTCCAGCCGGAAGTCTGGCAGTGGGAACGGAGCATCAGGGATTTCGGATTTTTCGGATTGAACTGTTTGACGATTTTCGCCCAGAGCATCCTTGCCGCTCTCAATTTTGCAATTTCCATGAAATAGTTCATGCCAGTTGCCCAGAAAAAGGAAAGACGGGGGGCAAACGCATCAATGTCGAGCCCGGTTTTAAGACCTGTACGAATATATTCAAGTCCGTCGGCCAGAGTGAATGCAAGCTCAAGATCGGCCGTTGCGCCGGCTTCCTGCATGTGATAGCCGGATATGCTGATTGAATTGAACTTCGGCATGTGGCTGCTTGTATAGCTGAAAATATCGGCGATAATTTTCATCGAGGGTTCAGGTGGGTAGATATAGGTATTGCGCACCATGAACTCCTTGAGAATATCATTCTGGATGGTCCCGCTCAGCTTTTCAGGCGCCACACCTTGTTCCTCAGCTGCCACGATATAAAACGCCATGATTGGCAGAACCGCTCCGTTCATGGTCATCGATACAGAAATGTCGCCGAGCGGAATCTGATCGAAAAGAATTTTCATGTCTTCGATCGAATCTATAGCTACACCCGCTTTCCCGACGTCGCCAATCACACGCTCATGATCCGAATCGTAACCACGGTGAGTAGGAAGATCAAATGCGACAGAGAGCCCTTTCTGGCCGGCGGCAAGATTCTGGCGGTAAAAGCGGTTTGATTCCTCGGCAGTTGAAAATCCCGCATACTGTCGTATTGTCCAGGGCCTTGTTGTATACATGGTGGTGTAGGGCCCTCCGATGTAAGGGGCAAAGCCGGGGGCAAAGTTCAGGTGCCCAGCCTGTTCGAGGTCACTTTCGTTGTATCTGGATTTGATTCCGATACTTTCTGCCGATGTCCAGGCTTGCGGTTGAGCGTCGCAGCTCTCCGGAGTGGTTGCCGCATTGGAAGAAAAAATATCAATCTCTGAAAAGTCCGGTCTCATTTCACTCCGGTTTTATGTTGATAGGATTTCAGCATGTCAAGGACGTTGACGCCTGTATAAACAAAGCTGTCAATGCCTGCATTGAGAAGCTGCTGGTGTTCTTTTGGCGGTTTTCCAGCCATCACCGTGATAATACCGGGTTGAAGAGTGCGGAGCTTGGACGCAAGGTTTGTGGCTGTTGGAACAGGATCTTTTTCTGCAACACATAGGACAATAATGTCCGGATTACTTTGCAGCGCGGAGCTGTATGAACTCTCTTCAGAAGGAAGAGCAGCTTTTCCAGCAATCTCAAATCCTCCGCAATTGAAAAAGTCTTCAGCAAAAGCAGCCTGCCGGAAGCTTACCGATGGATCGCCAAGCATCCAGATAAAGATTGATGGTGTACGGCCTGACTTTTTGCTGAACGAGAGCGTTTTAAGACGCAAAAGCTCATACCCTGCCGTTTCATTACCTTCCGCTGTGTTTGCCACGGCAAGTTCGAGTGCGTCAATCTTCTCCAATTGCTCTGGAACAAGAGGCCATGGATACCGGTTGACGCCAATAAGCGTCTTTTTCCGGTTGTCGAGGGTTTTGCGACGTTTTGTTTCAACATCCGATATCATGGTCTGGATAAAGCCACTCTTTGACGCTTGAGCAAGACCACCCACAGCTTCAATCGTCTTAAAGATTGTCCATGCAGATTCTGCAAGGTTTCTTGTCAGGGTTTCAATATAGTGTGAGCCCTGCGCCGGATCGATAACCCTGTCGAGAGATGCCTCTTCCTTGAGAATGAGATGAATGTTAGCGGTAATCCGCTCTGCAATAGCAGGGTTGACTGAAAGTCCTATATCAAACGCCCCGATCTGGAGCGTATCGTAACCGCCGAGCACAGCTGAAACCGCTTCAGTTGTCAGTCGAAGGACATTGGTGTAGGGATCGAGGAGAGAACGGTTTCTTTCAGAGGTTCTGGCAAAAAGTGCAGGAAGTGAAGGCCCTGAAGCCCCGTATGCTTTCAGGATATGCCCAAGCAGGTAGCGCAGGGCTCTTGGTTTTGCAAGTTCGGTAAAATGGCTTGAACAAACCGGCAGGATGATGTTGATGGCTGATGCAATAGTGTCAGCCGGAACCCCTGCTTCAAGATAACGATCGAGACTGTCGCTGACTCCTGCAAGTGCCAGTGCAATTTCCTGAACAGCGGTTGAGCCTTTTTCGTGGTAGGGGATGGTATCGACACAGAGAAGCCTGAACTCCGGCAGCAATGTTCCGCAAGCGAAAAGCTCAGCATCCTGCCCCTTTGAAGCTGTTACAACTTCGACAAGCAACCCGCCCGAATTTTCGGCAAACCCTGGAATGGTAAGGAGGGTGTTAAGAAGTTCAGGAGCAGGGGGGAGGTTACCGGAAAAGTATACAGCTACAGCAGAGGGCTTGATTCCAGTAAAGAGTTTGTTGAGATTTTCCGGAGAGCAGAGCGACGGGGCGGTTATCAGAAACTCAATTGCCGCAGCATCCAGTTCAAAGCTTTGTAACGCTTCTTTGTTTGCAGTTTCAGCGTCACGAACAGTTATCTGCCGGCAGTTATTCCAGCTGTTGGATGGCTTGGAGAGCGGTATGTCAAGATATCGTTTATTTTCTTCATGGCTGCACCATGGCTCAAGGTCAAAACCATCCGGCGTATGCCAGATGATACTGTCAAAAGGGGTTTCCTTGAGCTCGGCGATAGCCTTTTTTTTCCAGTCCTCCCGGCTTGTCGCCGGGAACTCATGGAAGAGAGAATCAGGCCGGGAGTGTGTCATAACTTCGTTTAGAATTGTTCATGCATACAAAAAGGGCATTCTATGCTTCCTGTTCTTCAAGCTGGGCGTGCTCTATTCTGTACTCTGCGAGAATTTCAGTAATTTTATATTTAAGTTTTGAAGGCAATGCAGTCCTTTCAACAAATCCTTTCTGCTGCAGCCACCATGTTGTCTGGAAGTCTCTTGTTGTCGGTATCCCTGTATACTGCTCAATGACCCGTTTACCGGAAAAACCGATATTACCGGCATTGTGTTCAAAGAGTTTGAGCCCCCTCGAAGCAATACCGATTGCTACGCCCCCGAGAGTTGGGTCGGTAATGATGGTGATGACCGGAAGTCCTGCTCTTTCAACGCTTGAAATGGCAACGTGCAGCTTCGGTAAACCTACCATCGACGAACATCCTTCATGCATTCTGGCTCCACCTCCCGTAGCCTGAACAACCAGTGGCACTCCTCGCTTAATTGCGGTTTTGCTGGCCCGCCAGATTTTTTCTGCAGTGGTCATACAGAACGAACCACCAAGGAAATTGAAATTGGTTACGCAAAAAACAACCGGTTCTCCCTCAATTGTAGCATCACCGGTTATAAACGATGCGGCAGCACCGGTTTTTTGTTGTGCCTCATTAAGCTTTTTCCTGTAGTCCGGGAACTTGAGAATATCCCTGTCGACAATGTAGCGGGTATCGGCATGTTCCTGGAATGAGCCGGGATCAAGAATGAGATCGATGTAGTCATGTGCCGTAAGCCTGACATATCGGTGTCCACACGTTTCGCACACAAAATTGTCGGCAAGCAGTTTTGTGTAGAGAATAGGGTCAAGCATTTTCTTGCCCATCAGGTTATAGCAATTTTTATGCCTGGCTACAAAGAGAAGTCTTTTTGGTTTGGGGATGAAGAAGGAAACAGGCTTTTCAAACTCGACGATCTCCTCTTCGGTAATGGTATTCCATTGTCCGATTTTTTCCCACCGCTCCATTCTTCTCGCAAAGACTTTATTTGAAGGTATTTTGCTCAGTTTGTCGAGCCACTTGGCCATTGATTTTTTAAACGATTGAAGGGCAGACTTCCGAAAGCGATGTGCCGGACCTTCAGGTTCTCGGATGATTTCATCAATGATGCCGTTTTTTAAAGCCTCTTTCGCTGTTATCTGTGAAATTTCAGCGGCAAAACCTGCTTTTTCTCTTGTGCGGAATAAGATGGATGAACAGGCTTCAGGCGAAATGACCATGTAGGTGGAAAATTCCATCGCCAGAACCGCATCGCATCCTGTAAGGGCAATAGCACCGCCGCTGCATCCACGGTTGATAATAACCGACAGGGTTGGAACGGTTGCTTCGGCGAGTAACTGCATACATCGCCCGATTTTCCACGCAATGCCACCTGCCTCTGATTCTTCGGTAGGATCAGCGCCGGCAGTATCAATGACCGTGATGATAATCCGATTTTCCAGTTCGGCCAGTTCAATGGCATTATTTGCTTTTTCAAATGCTGCCGGTGTCGGCATGCCCTGATTCCATTTCTTGATCTCATCCGGACTTCTCATCAGCTTTCGCATAAGTGCGAAATCAGATGTCGGTCCTGATTGCTGGCCAATGAGCATGACAGGCCACATATTTTTCCCATTACGCAGGACAGCCCTGTGCGTCTGGATGATGCAGCTGCCATGCAGGTCATTCTGCAGGCACTCTTCCGCATTTTCAAATACAGTCAGATAGTCAAGGTGCTTGGGTCGTTCCGGGTGGTAGGAGAGCTGATACTTTTCGTATTCGGAAAGCTGTTCAATACTCTCGTGGGAGTAACTGAAGCCCTCTCTTTTTTCAAAAGGCAGATAAAAATGTTTCACTGGTTACAAGCTGCTTTGTCTCGTTTGGTTAATGCTTTTTCTGAGCAAACTCAATAAGTACCCTGTTTGTCTCTTTTGGATGAAGAAACATGATTTTTTTTCCGCCTGCCCCCTCTTTTGGCAAGCCGAGTGGTTTAATGTTGAAAGTCGCAAGGCGTTCTGTTTCTTTGTCGATATCGTCCGTTTCAAGCGCTATATGATGCATTCCATCCCCGTTTTTTGCAAGAAATTTTGCAATCGGGCTTTCATCACTCAAGGGCTCAAGAAGTTCGATTTTTGATTCACCAATTGTAATAAATGCCACTCTGACATTTTCTGAAGCAACCTCTTCGATCCTGATTGCCTCAGGCCCGCACCCGATAACGTTCCGGAACGTATCGAGTGCAGTTTCAAGGTTCTGAACGGCAATAGCGATGTGGTCAATTTTTTTGATCATTTGCTTGCTGCCGTGGCTGATTTTGGTTTTTCCTGTGCATAACCGATTGTTTGCAGTACTACTGCGATCTCTTCGAGAATCATTGGGTCATCTATGGTCGCCGGCATAGTATACTCTTCCCCATTGGCAATTTTTCGCATGGTGCCGCGAAGAATCTTTCCTGACCGGGTTTTTGGAAGACGATTGACAATAACAGCGCTCTTGAACGACGCAACAGGCCCGATATTTTCACGGACGTACTCGATAACATGCTTGATGATAAGGTTGTGAGGAGTTTCAACATCATTTTTCAGCACAAGGAAGCCCAGCGGTACCTGACCCTTCAAGTCATCATGGACGCCGATAACTGCGCTTTCAGCAACATCCGGATGTTCGCAAAGGGCACCTTCAATGCCACCAGTCGAAAGTCTGTGGCCGGCAACATTAATAATATCATCAGTTCGCGACATGATATTAATGTACCCATCCTCGTCGATGAAGCCAGCATCACTGGTCTGGTAGTATCCGGGGAACTCCTTCATATAGCTTTCAACAAACCGATTGTCTGCTTTCCACAGAGTAAGCATACAGCCTGGAGGGAGAGGCAGTTTAACAACAATATCTCCCATCTGCCCAGCCGGCAGCTCATGCATATCTGAATTGATGACCTGGACATTATAGCCCGGAACCGCCCTTGATGCTGAACCATACTTGACCGGACCAGGTTCAATACCCTGGCAGTTCGCAGCAATTGCCCATCCAGTCTCTGTCTGCCACCAATGATCGATAACCGGTACCTTCAGTTTCTCTTCAGCCCACTTCACAGTATCTGGGTCAGCCCGTTCTCCGGCAAGAAAGAGTGTACGGAAATTTGAGAATTCGTAGTGTTTAAGATAGGTGCCGTTCGGATCTTCCTTTTTGATGGCCCTGAATGCTGTTGGTGCCGTAAAGAGAACTGATACGTTGTATTCGCTGATGATTCTCCAGAAAGTTCCCGGATCGGGCGTACCCACCGGTTTACCTTCAAAAATAAGCGTAGTGCAACCCTGAAGAAGGGGAGCGTAGACAATATAGGAGTGGCCGACAACCCAGCCGACATCACTTGCCGCCCAGAAAACCTCTCCAGGCTCGACATTATAAATGTTTTTCATCGACCATTGCAATGCCACCATGTGACCGCCGTGATCACGGACAATACCTTTAGGCTGGCCGGTTGTTCCTGAAGTGTAGAGAATATAGAGAGGATCGGAAGATTCAACGGGGACACATAGTGCAGGTTCAGCGCCAAGAAGAGACTGGTTCCAGGTAAGGTCCCGCTCTTCATTGAGCTCAGCCTTGAGCTGGTCACGTTGTTTGATGATACAGATTTCAGGCTTGAAGTGTGCCAGTTCGATAGCGAAATCAAGAAGCCGCTTGTAATCGATAATTTTGCTGTGTTCAATACCGCATGATGCAGAAATAATGACTTTCGGCTTACAGTCATCAATACGTATGGCAAGTTCATGAGAAGCAAAACCCCCGAACACCACAGAATGGATTGCTCCGATTCTTGCACAGGCAAGCATGGCTACAACAGCTTCAGGGATCATGGGCATATAGATGATAACCCTGTCTCCCTTGCGAACTCCCCTGGACTGCAGTGCACCTGCAAACAGAGCTACAATGTCACGAAACTCACGGTAGGTATAGCGCTGCTTGGTACCTGTTACAGGGCTGTCGTAAATCACTGCTAACTGATTGCCGCGACCTTCGTCAACATGGCGGTCAAGGGCATTGTAGCACGTGTTGGTCATTCCACCAGCAAACCATCGGTAAAAAGGGGGGTTGCTTGTATCGAGAACCTTGTTCCATTTCTTGTACCAGTGAAGCTTTTCGGCGGCTTCTGCCCAGAAAGCTTCAGGATCCTGAATTGAGTTTTGATAAACGGTATTGAAGGATTGCGGCATACGAGTGACCCCCTGGTAAATAATGAATTAATAAAAAATAAGGGAGGGTGGATTAGTTAGAGTGCGACAACTTGCGGTAAGGTATAAGAAGATCATGAACGGCGATGGCTTTTTTAATTTTAAACCTAATGTTAACAAAAAATATACATTTGAACAATGAACATTTGTTGCAGGAATAACAAAACCTTGTTCTATGACGTCCGGTGAAACTGAAATGCCGCATTGTTGAATTCCTGAAGAGGGGCATGTATGCCAGCGCAACAGAGAGCATGACCCTGAAAAGAGGGATGGAGGGTATCAATTATTTTGACGGTATTTTTTATGGAAGAGGATTGAGTTGTTGAAAAAGCTTGAAAAAATCATCGATCGAAAGTGCTTCGGCACGGAGAGTAAGGGTGTTGCTGTCAACCAAATCAAGAGAATAGCTCTCTTTTAAATTGTTCAGCAGGGTTTTGCGGCGTTGATGAAAGGCTGTACGGACAAATCGGCTGAATGCTTTTTGGTCATCCATCTTATCCTCTTGTTTTGGTGTCAAGCGTATAACGGCACTGTCTACTCCCGGCTGTGGTTTAAAAACCTTGCGTCCGACCTTGAAGAGGTAGTCGACATGAAAGGATGCCTGCATCTGTACGGCTAGGATTCCATACTCTTTTGTACTCGGTTTCGCAACAATTCTCATGGCAACTTCGTGCTGCATCATCAGTGTTGCCGAAACAAGAGAGTGCCGGTGGTCAAGAAGTTTGAACAGGATGGGAGTTGTAATGGAGTAGGGGATATTGCCGAGAACTCGTAATGGCTTGTCTTGAGCAAGCGGCTTAAGGTCAACGGTAAGGAAATCGCCCGCAATAAGGTTCAGCCGCGGGTATTCGTTCTGAATGAATGCAGCAAGTTTTCGATCCTTTTCAACGACGGTGAAAACAGGACAGATGTCAATGATCTCCCTTGTCAAAGATCCGAACCCGGGACCGATTTCCAGAATGTTGTCATCAGGACCTGCACCTGAAGCTGCGGCTATTTTTTTAGTGATATTGCGGTCGGTCAGAAAGTTTTGACCTAATTTTTTTTTCACCGCTATTTCAGTATCCTTATATTCAACTTTTCTCATCAGAGAGGTATGGGATTATTTCAGGAGCACAGCCTGTCGGAAGCAGCTTTAATAATTTAAGTTATTCTGGAAGTAATGGAAGAAAATATCATCGGGGCCGCGGCGGCGCAATACGTTTCGCGGGGAAACAAGGCTACTCGAACCGGATTTGGTGACGCTTTGCTGGAAATCGGACGGGAAAACAGCTCTGTTGTAGCGTTATGCGCCGATCTGACAGGATCGTTAAATTTGAATTTGTTCCGCGATGCTTATCCCGACCGTTTTATACAGACAGGGATAGCTGAGGCCAACATGATTTCCATGGCAGCCGGTCTTGCTACGACCGGTAAAATACCTGTTGCTGCAAGTTTTGCGGTCTTTGCAACCGGCAGGGTTTATGACCAGATCCGCCAGTCAGTCTGTTATTCGAATCTCAATGTCAAGATATGTGCCTCTCATGCCGGTCTTACGCTTGGTGAGGATGGCGCGACCCACCAGATTCTTGAAGATATCGGCCTGATGCGCGGTTTGCCAAGAATGACGGTAGTCGTTCCCTGTGATTACAGCGAAACTGTCCGAGCAACAAAAGCTGTTATAGAGCATCAGGGTCCCGTCTATCTGCGCTTTGGAAGACCGAACATTCCGGATTTTTCCCTTGATGAGGACGGATTTGAAATCGGCAAGTCAATAGAACTGCATCCCGGCAGGGATGTCACCGTCATCGCTTGCGGTATCATGGTATGGAAAGCCCTTGAAGCCGCCCGTATTCTCGAAAAGGAAGGCGTTGGTGTCAGAGTGATCAACATGCACACCATCAAACCTGTAGATACACTGGCCATTGTCTGCGCAGCAAACGATACCGGCGCTATTGTCACTGCCGAAGAGCACCAGATTTATAACGGTCTTGGTGATGCTGTTGCCAATGTTTGTGCCCGTAATATTCCTGTGCCTATCGAGATGGTCTGTGTGGAGGATCAGTTTGGCGAATCCGGCAAAGCTGATGATCTTCTTGAAAAATACAAGCTGACGACTGGAGATATTCTTGAAAAAATTTATCTGGCTCTGCGCAGAAAGAATTGATTTCTCGCTCTTTGCATGGACAAGGATGACAAAATCGCAATAACAATTTTATTAACGCAGAGGAGAGCGAAGTTATGGCAATGCCCAATTTAGGTGATATGATGAAGCAGATCCAGCAGGCTGGCGAAAAGATGCAGGATGTGCAGAAGCAGCTTGAAAAGATAGTAGCCTATGGAGAAGCAGGAGGCGGAATGGTCAAGGTCAGTGTCAGCGGCAAGCAGAAAGTGCTCACTCTCGCTATTGATCCTGATATTATGGATGACCCGGAAATGGTTCAAGATCTTGTGCTGGCCGCAGTGAACAACGCGCTTGACGAGGCAGCCCGTCTTGCACAGGAAGAGATTGCCAAAGTGACCGGAGGGATGATAAATCCAGCCGATATTCTTAAAAATATGAACCTCGGTCAATAGAGTCCATGCATTATACGTCACTCTCTATTGAAGCTCTTATTGATGAATTTGCCAAACTTCCCGGTATCGGGCGCAAAACAGCCCAGCGTCTTACCATGCATATCCTGCATGAACCGAGAGATGAGGCTGCAAAATTAGCTGAAGCCCTGCTTGACGTAAAAGATAAGGTAATCCGCTGTTCTGTCTGCCAGAATGTTACCGATCGAGGTATTGATCCCTGTTCAGTGTGCACCAGCAGGGCTCGAGACCGGTCGGTAATCTGCGTCGTGGAATCCCCTGTTGATATGCTCGCCTTTGAAAAAACCGGTTACTATAAAGGACTGTATCATGTTCTTCATGGCGTTATTTCGCCGCTTGATGGCATAGGGCCCGATGATATCAAGGTAAGCGAACTGCTTGTCAGAATTTCCGCGAGGGAACCCTCTGAAGTCAAAGAGGTTGTCCTTGCTCTGAATCCGACCATTGAAGGCGAAACCACAGCTCTCTATCTCAGCAAACTTCTCAAGCCTCTCGGTATCTTTGTAACAAAAATAGCAAGGGGAATACCTGTAGGAGCAGAGCTTGAGTTTATCGACGAAGCAACCCTTTCACGGGCTATGGAAGGACGTTCCGCTGTTTAGCAATGTCGTTTTAATTTCCACAAAAATGAGTTCAGAAAAAAAGTCAGTCTTGATTCTTGGCGGGGGCCTTGCCGGTTTGACTGCGGCTAAGCGGTTGATCGATAAAGGGTTTCAAGTTAAGGTGCTTGAAAAAAGAGAGATTTTCGGCGGGAAGGTCTCTTCATGGAAAGATGAGGAGGGTGACTGGATTGAATCCGGCACCCACTGCTTTTTCGGGGCATATACCGTGCTCTATGATCTTATGAAAGAGATCAAGACCGATCATGCCGTTTTGTGGAAGGAGCATCAACTGACCTATACTCTTAATGGCGGAAAGCGCTTTACCTTCAACACCTGGGATCTGCCAAGTCCGCTTCATCTGCTGCCGGCCATTGTGAAAAACGGCTATTTTTCATTAGGCGAAATGGCGGCTTTTTCAAAATCGCTGATTCCACTGGCACTGAAAAAGGATAAGTATCCGCCGACACAGGACCATCTGACTTTTGCTGAATGGGCGGAACAAAAAAAATTCGGTAAGCGCCTCATGGATAAGATGTTTCGTCCGATGGCTCTGGCTCTCAAGTTTATTCCCCCTGAAGAGATATCCGCCAAGATTATCCTTGATGTTACCGAGACCTTTTACCGGCTTCCCGCATCTTCCCGAATGGGATTTCTGAAAGGCGCACCCCAGGAGTATATTCATCAGCCGCTTCTGGACTACTCGGCATCGAAAGGAGCGATTTTCAAAAACAGAACAGCTGTTGACGAACTCCTCTATGACGGTGGTGAAATAAAAGGCATACAGCTCCGCAACGGTGAAATCCTGACAGCTGACTACTACCTTTCCGCGTTACCGATCCATAACCTAAAAAAAGTGCTGCCTGACGCCCTTAAAAAATATGACCGTTTTTTCGGCGGACTTGATAATCTTGATGCTGTTCCAGTGATTTCCGTTCAGATATGGTACGATCGGGAAATTGCCACAGATGACAATGTACTCTTCTCTCCTGACGGAGTAATTCCAGTCTATGCAAATCTTGCACGAACCACCCCAGATTACCGTACCCTCAGGGGTAAGCAATTCAACGGCAAGACCCGTTTCGAATTTTGTGTGGCACCTGCGAAAAACCTTATAGGCCTTTCGAAGGAAGAGATTATCCGTCAGGTTGATCTCAGCGTAAGAAACTGCTATCCCGAAGCCTCACACGGGGCACAGGTTCTGAAAGCAACACTGGTGAAAATTCCTCACTCGGTCTATGCGCCGACTCCTTTCATGGAGCAGTACCGGCCAACACAGATCACCCCTGTCCCTAATCTCTTTCTCGCTGGTGGATTTTCACAGCAACTCTATTACGACTCCATGGGAGGAGCTGTGATGAGTGCAAATCTCGCAGTTGACGGCATAGTGAAGCAGGCCACGAAATAAACTTAGCACGCAGCACTGTCTTTCCGCACACACCTGTTCTTAAACCGAACAGGTGTGCGTTTATGTCGGTTTTAAAAACAAAAAAGAGATCGTAAAGATGCTTGTAACAACAGGCAATTCAAAATATTTAACAGGTATCATATTTTTAATGAGATAGTTAGTACAAAAACCTCTGTGTTCAATAGTTTTTATGGAATGTAATTTGCTGCTAATGCTTTTTAAAATTACTGATATCATTTTTTTTGTTGAATGAGCTGTATTCGGATTTGTAGTTGTTTGTAACCGGAGAGATAATGTTGAAAGCTATTCCTAAAGGTATCTGGGAGTGGGATTTGGAAAACGGGGAGATGATATGGACCGATGAAATAAGGAAGTTTTTCGGAGTCGACTGGTATTCAGGAAAACCGACCTATGATCTATGGTTGCAATCAGTTATGCCGGGCGACAGGATAAGGATTGAGCAGATAATTCAGATGGCTCTTGCCAAAAAAGAACCCTTTGCCTTTGAATGCCGTATTGCCGATTCCAAGGGCGCAAATCGTAAGCTGATGACGCAGGGATTTCCTGTAAGAAATGATGATGGCCAGGTGAAGCGGTACATGGGGGCCACTATAGAAATAACAAAAAATTTTGTCATCAGCGACCATCTTATTAAAACCAGCAACCTTTCCACTCTGTTGTATTTCTGCAAGCAGCCGTTATGCGTAATAGGCAGAGATGGAAAAATACTTGCAGCAAATAAAGCTTTTGGGGATCACTATGCAAGAGAATCCTATGCACTGAAAGGTCGGGATTTTCATAAACTTTTTCGCCCTGAACTTCAGGATGACCGAAAAGCGAAATTTGATGTCGTTTTCAGTACCGGAGGCACAATTCATTTTAAAGACAGGTTTCTGGAAAAAGAGGCTGGAAAGAATAAAGGAAAAGAGAGTATCTACCAGATTTCAGCATATCCTGTGTATAGTGAGGATGACTCCATAAAATCACTTGCCGTATTTGTTGCCATTGATAATAAACATACGTTGGCCGAGCAGGCCAGAATTGAACTGGACAAGCAATACCAGACCCTTATAGCCGCCTCGCCTGACAGTATCATAACGACTGATCTTGAGGGCATTATCAGCAGCGTTTCGGATATCGGTCTCGAGATATTCGGAGCGAACAAAAAGACTGAAGTCATCGGACAGCCGTTTTCAAGGATTGTCTATTCAGAGAACTATAAAATTATCGATGAGATATTCGATGTAACTCTCCGTGAAGGGTTGATCCAGAACAGAGAGATCCTGCTGAAAAAGAAAAACAATTCCGTGTATTCTGCCGAGATAAGCGCAGCATTGATTCAGGACTATAACGGTGCGCCATCGTCCTACATGATGATCATCAGAGATATTTCACAGCGGAAAATCATCGAAAACGAGCTTTTCCATGCCAAACGCCTTATCAGCCTTGGTGAAATGGCTTCGGGCATTGCGCATGAGATCTATCAGCCAATCAATAACATCGGGCTTGTCGTTGATAAAATGCTGATGAATGCCTCAAAAAATGACTGGAGCTGCAAACAAGAGATAAAAACAACGTCTGACAAAATATTTGAGAACATCATCAGGGTTCAGACCATTATCGACAACATCCGCTCGTTTTCAAGCACCGACAACAACTACATCTCCTCGGTTGTCAATATCAATAAAGGCATCAATAATGCACTCCTTATGGTTTCGGAGCAGTGTAAACATCGCTCAATCATTCTTGAATTCAAGCATGAGGAAGAGCGGTTTACCGTTACCGGCAATATTTACAAGTTTGAGCAGGTTATTCTCAACCTGATCAGGAACTCCATCGATGCCATTGAAGAGCGTAAACAGATCAGTCAGTCGCCTTTTGAAATGAAAATCATCATACGATCATTTCATGACAACGGTTCCGTTACCGTAAGCGTAGAGGATACCGGGATAGGGATCAGTGAAAAAAATATTGAATACATCATGCATCCTTTCTATACCACCAAAGAGTCGGGAAAAGGCACTGGACTTGGTCTTTCGATAAGCTATGGAATCATCAAGGAGATGAACGGGGATATCAAAATCAAAAGCACATCAATGAACGGCACAACCGTTTTTATTACTCTCCCGAAGTCCGAAAAATAAAATCATCATATTTTCACTTTTCCCCTTGAATGCCCGAACAAAACCTTTTCAGTTGCTAAACCCATATCACAAGCGATCGAAACGGGTTTTTTTATGGTATTTATCATGAACAATTGTTATTTTTACAGAAAATTACCTTTCAGTTATTCATGATTTGTTTTTTCGGTATATTTCGTTTTTATCCTGAATTATTAAATACAATCTGCTTTCTGATAATCTGATTTTTATAAAACGGAGGTAAAATGCAAAGCAATCAGACCTTTGCCGATCTATTCAGGGCCGGAGGAGTAAGCCGCAGGGATTTTCTGAAGTTCTGCTCTCTTACCTCAGTCTATCTCGGCCTTTCTCCCTCAATGGTGCCCAGCATTGTTGAAGCCATGGAAAAAAAAGTGAGAACGCCGGTAATCTGGCTTCATGGTCTTGAGTGCACCTGTTGTTCCGAATCGTTTATCCGCTCTTCACACCCCACCATTGAGGATCTTCTTTTCAACATGATCTCCCTTGATTACGATGACGTATTGAGTGCAACTGCCGGCCATCAGCTTGAGGATGTACGTCGAAAGACCATGAAAGACTACAAGGGAAAATATATCCTTGCTGTTGAGGGTAACGTTTCCACAAAAGATGATGGCGTTTATTGCATGGTAGGCGGCGATTCATTCCTCAACACCATAAAGGAGACCGCGGCCGATGCTGCGGCCATCATCGCCTGGGGTGCCTGTGCTTCATTCGGCTGTGTACAGAATGCCCAGCCGAATCCATCCGGTGCTGCTCCCATATCCGATATTATCAAAGACAAGCCCATTGTCAAGGTTCCAGGTTGTCCGCCCATTTCTGAGGTTATGACTGGCGTTGTGACACACTTCCATACCTTCGGCACTCTTCCGGAACTTGACCGTTTCGGTCGTCCAAAAGCATTCTACAACACAAGGATACACGACAAATGCTACCGTCGGGCATTCTTTGAAGCAGGTATGTTTGTCAGAAGTTTCGATGATGAAGCCACACGAAAAGGGTGGTGTCTCTATAAAATGGGATGCAAAGGCCCTACCACCTATAACTCATGCTCAAAGATACAGTGGAACGGGGGAACCAGTTTCCCGATCGGTTCCGGTCATCCCTGCATCGGTTGTTCCGAGCCGAATTTCTGGGATAAGGGTCCTTTCTATACCAGGCTTGCCGAAGTTCCATTCCTCGGCAGTGACAGTAATGCCGACAAGATCGGTGTGATTGCCGTTGGTGCAGCCGCAGCTGGTGCAGCCGCTCATGCAGCAGTTACCGCGGTGAAAAAGGCAAAAGCAGGCAGTGAAGATAACGACAAAGCTTAACCCAGGAGTAGCTCATGGCCAAAAAAATAGTTGTTGATCCGATTCCCCGCATAGAGGGGCATCTTAGAATAGAAGCAAAGCTGAACGACAGTAATGTCATTGAAGATGCCTACAGCAGCGGTACGATGTGGCGCGGCATTGAGGTGATTCTCAAAGGGCGCGACCCGAGGGATGCATGGGCATTTACCGAACGTATCTGCGGTGTCTGTACGACGGTGCATGCTCTTGCTTCGGTACGTTGCGTTGAGGATGCTCTTGGGATCGATATCCCTGTCAATGCCCGTATCATCAGGAACCTGATGAACGCAACCCAGGTGACACAGGATCACCTTGTGCACTTTTACCATCTTCATGCGCTTGACTGGGTTGATGTTGTCAGTGCTCTCAAAGCCGATCCAAAACAGACTTCTGTTATCGCACAAAGTATTTCTGCATGGCCGAAATCATCGCCAGGTTACTTCAAGGATCTGCAGCAGCGCCTTGTTGGATTTGTTGAGAGTGGTCAGCTCGGTATCTTCTCAAACGGCTACTGGGGCCATGCAGCCTACAAGCTTCCACCAGAAGTAAATCTTCTTGCCGTAGCCCACTATCTTGAAGCGCTCGATTTCCAGAAGGAGATCGTGAAAATCCAGACAATTTTCGGCGGCAAGAACCCGCATCCGAACTATCTCGTTGGTGGTATGGCCTGCGCTATCGATCCCAACAAGGATACGGCCATCAATATTGAACGCCTGTCGATGATTAAAAAAATTATTGACGATACGACCACCTTCATCGACCAGGTCTACATACCTGATCTGCTTGCAATTGCAGGATACTACAAGGGATGGCTGCATGGTGGCGGACTTGGCAACTACCTCAGTTACGGAGATTTTCCTGAAACTTCTCTTGCTGACTTCAAGACTCTCCTCTGGCCAAGAGGTGCTATTCTCAACAAGGATCTCAAGACCGTTATCGATGTTGATCCAAGGGATGCCGCACAGGTTACTGAAGAGGTCAGTCACAGCTGGTACACCTACTCAAAGGGTGACGGCAAGGGACTTCACCCATGGCAGGGAGAGACCACTCCGAAATATACCGGACCAAAGCCGCCCTTTGAACATCTCGATACCGATAAAAAGTACAGCTGGCTCAAGACCCCCCGCTGGAAAAACCACCCCATGGAGGTCGGCCCGCTTGCCCGCGTTTTGATTGCCTATGCCAAGGGTGATCCTATGATCAAGGATACCGTCGGTCTGGTGCTCTCCACGCTTCAGGTCGGTCCGGAAGCTCTCTTTTCGACACTTGGCCGTACTGCCGCAAGAGGTATTGAGTGCAAGCAGACGGCAGGCTTCATGCGACATTACTATGACCAGCTTGTTGCCAATATCAAAACCGGCGATTACCGCACCTTCAACAGCGATCGCTGGGATCCGTCAACCTGGCCCGCAGAGTGCAAGGGATTCGGCTATACTGAAGCCCCGCGCGGTTCTCTCGGTCACTGGATTCATATCAGCGACAAAAAGATCAAGGAGTACCAGATTGTTGTGCCTTCCACCTGGAATGCCTCCCCTCGGGACGCCAATGGCAATTCAGGAGCGTACGAGTCAGCACTGAAGGGTACACCCATGATCAATCCCGAACAGCCGCTTGAGATTCTCAGAACGGTGCACTCTTTCGATCCGTGCCTTGCCTGTGCTTCTCATCTGTTCGACATGAACGGTAACGAGATCACATCGGTTAAAATCGTTTAAAAGGAGTCAGTTATGGGGAGAATAATTGAAGAAATCTACGTATGGAGGCTGCCTGTCAGGCTTTATCACTGGATTAATGCCTTGTGCACGGTAGCACTCTTTGTAACCGGTCTGTATATTGCCGCTCCCTTGTTCAACCCGCCTCTTGGTGAGGCGGTCTGGTACAAGGGTATGTCCTGGTGGAGGTATCTGCATTTTGCCTCCGCGTTTATTTTTGTCGCCAACTTCCTTTTTCGCATGTACTGGGCGGTGTTCGGTGGCGATAAATATGGTCGATTTGGCGGTTTCAGGCCATGGTCGCCTGCGTGGTGGGGAAAGCCTTTCCTCGAGCAGGTCGAGTCATATCTTTTCCTGCGTTCAGAAGAGCCGAACTATGTCGGACACAATCCTGTTGCAGCCTTGGCTCACTTTCTGTTCATTTTTTGCGGATCAAGCTTCATGATCTTTTCCGGGCTTGCCATGTACGGCGAAAACAATCCTGGCGGGTTCAATTCAGTCTGGTTTGGATGGATGATACCGCTTTTCGGTAGTAGTTACACCCTGCATTGGGCCCATCATCTTATGGCATGGATTTTCCCGATCTACCTTATTATGCATCTTTACGCCGTCTTCCGTCACGATGTGGTCGATCGTACCAGTGTTACCTCTTCAATTGTTACCGGTTACAAGCACAAGGTAGAGGAAGAGCCTGTCTGATGAGTCTTGTGCTTTTCTTTTTCGTTCACGGAAAACAAGGCCTGTTGCTGGGGTGACTCTCATCCCCAACAGGCTTTTTCCTTTTGTTTCAATCAATTATGGTATACAGTGAAATATAATCGTATCAATATTTTAGGTCTGGGCAACATGCTCTACGGCGACGAGGGATTCGGTGTGGCCGCCCTCAAGACTCTGCAGGAATCATCAACCTTTCCCGAGTCCGTCCAGTGTATCGATGGCGGAACACAGGGTATCTACCTGCTCGATTTCATCGAGTCGGCCGATGCCGTCATTGTTTTTGACGCACTGATCCCCCTCGACTATGACCGCCGAGTCTACGTCTATCGCAATGATGAACTACCAGCTTTTATCCATCGCAAAATGTCCTCTCACCAGATGGGATTCAGCGAAATGCTCGGCATAGCCAAGCTCCACGGTAAAATGCCTCAGGAGATTGTCATGATAGGAGCCCCCCCGAAAGATCTCGAACTCAATATTGGCTTAAGCCCCGAACTCACCCTCCTCCTCCCGGAAGCAGTGGAACAGGCAAAAACAATCATCACCACCTGGTTATCCGAACGATAGCACACCTATCTTCAATTCTCAGTACTCGGCACTCGTCCCTCAGGACTATCTTTCACGGCTTGATCAGACGCAGAAATTCATTCCTTGTCGATTGCGAGGTGATAAATTGTCCCGACATGGCCGACGTCGTCGTTATTGAGTTCAGTTTTTCAACACCGCGCATCACCATGCAAAGATGTCGAGCCTCAATCACCACCCCTACACCTTTCGGGTTCAGAACATTCTGGATGGCATCCCTGATCTGCTGAGTCAATCTTTCCTGCACCTGAAGGCGGCGGGCAAAAACCTCAACGACACGTGCAAGCTTTGACAGTCCTACAATTTTTCCATCAGGAATATAGGCCACATGCGCTTTGCCGAAAAAGGGCAGCATGTGGTGCTCACACATGGAAAAAATATCAATATCCTTGACAAGAACCATCTCATCATAGCTCTCTGTAAACAGAGCATTCTTCAAGAGCTCTTCAGGATCCTGCCGGTAGCCTTTTGTGAGAAAACGAAGCGACTTGGCCACCCGTTCAGGGGTTTTCAGCAGACCTTCGCGTCCGGTGTCTTCACCGATGCCTTCGAGCATTGCTGTTACCGCATCCGTCATGCTGCCGATAATCAGAGGGTCGGTTTCAGGTATCTCTATAAGGCAATCATCATCATCGCAGCAACTACCCCGGCCTGAAGGTAACGTGTTATTCGCCGAGATAGCGGACGGCATTTTTTCCTGTTTCATATATTTTTACCTCATGGAGAGCAAGCTCCCGGTTATTGATGTTATGCATTCGTTGTTCCAGTATATCCCATAGCAGAACGGCAAGCACTTCCGTGGTAGGCACACACTCCCTCAGTTCAGGAACGTCATGATTAAGGTGCTTGTGATCAAATCTGTTGATGATCTCCTCTTCAAGAATAGCTTTAAGCTCTTTCAAATCGAAAAGAAAACCAGTTTTGCAATCAACAATGCCACAGATGGTAATATCAACCAGATAATTGTGACCGTGTCCATATTTATTGCTGCACTTTCCGTAAATTTCAACATTTTCAGTTTCCGTACACTCTGGATTGAACAGGCGGTGTGCGGCATTGAACTCTATTGTTCTTGAAACGTATACTTTCCTTGGCTTCTGCAAGAGGTCATTCATAAAGCGGCATTAAAGGTGTTTTTTTATGATTTAAGTAACGGGTATTGTTGATTATAAGTTTCATGAACATGCATAAGGCTCAGATGCTGATTTCATAGCAGGACTCTTTTAAATCACTATTCCATATCCCATGCATACAACGGTAACATTTTATGAAAAATTACCTCTTTACGGCACGAACGATCAAGGCCTGAAGACCCTTTTCGATGCATCTTCAGAGCTCTTGGGGTCTGGCGATTCTGCAGCCTCTCCGATGGACATCGTTCTTGAATCCCTTGGCGCCTGCTCCATGATGGATATCATCAGCATTCTCAAAAAAATGAGAAAGGAGTTGGTGACCCTTGAAGCCGGCCTTGAAGCCCAGAGAGCTGAAAAACACCCAAAGATCTTTACCGCCATACAGATTAAGTATCGCCTCGTCAGCCCTGATTGTACACCTGCAGACCTGGAAAAAGCCGTTCGTCTTTCAATGGAGACCTACTGCAGCGTTGCGGCCATGATCAGAGCCTCCGGGTGTGTTATAACCTGGTCAACTGAACTTGTGCCGGAGTAGTGAGAGAAGAACAGTTATGCACGGATATTTCCAATCTACTGTTGCAGCACGCGGATCTTGTCAATAATCTCTTTATAGGGGTTTTCAGCAAGATCGGTTCCATATTCAGGAAGCGTCACCTGCTTGGCGACGATTTCAAGGATGTGGCGATTGAGATGCTGTGCAATTTCAAGCATACGTGACTGATGGTGCTCAAGTTCGTAATGGATGAACTTTTCGACATGATGTTTTTTCATTTTCTCAAGAATATGAGCCATCATATCGGCATCGATATGCTTTGAAACCTCGCTGAAGTATACAAGCGGCAGGTCGTTGGCGTATCCTGTAGCTTGATCAACGCCCATTTTGCGACAAACCCCTGCGGCAATCTGCGGACGTATATACTCCACCATCAGAGGAATCACCATGAAATGAGGGATATACTTGACAATCATGCTGATAGCACTGTAGAGATCTTCAAATCCTTCCGTTTTATGGCTTACCAGAGTACTTGCCCATGAGGCTACCTGCTGCTGCTGATGTGACGGAAGTTGGTGCAGTACTTCCGGCACAGGAAGGTTGGTCCATGCCAGCAATTGTTCCAGATCAATAATTTGCGCTTCACTCATGGGGTGCTGTTTCTGCGGGGTTTTAAGGAAATCCAGAGGTCGGATTAATAAATGCTTAGTTTATTAAAAAAAATAGAGAACATAAAACCATGAAGAATAAATAATCCGTATTCTTCATGGTACGCAATAGGCTTAATCGTAGATTCAAGCAACAGATGAACAAAACCTCCGCACTTTCCTTCCTCACAGCCATTCCCTCTCCACTTCTTCTTGACGGTGGTTACTCGAAGTTCGGGCATCAGTTTTTTATGGCAACACAAGCCGGTCTGATCACCATCGATTTTCAAGTGTATGACCCTATCCTCGGCCCGATAGAGTACTCAGAGGCAGAGTATATTGAAATCACAGAAATAGCCAAAGGGTGCGGCTCCATCGCAGACAACACCGATCTTGCCCCTGATGAACAGTTATTCCTCTTTAACAATGCTCTACCCGGGATAAAATACTGGGCCTTCCAACCCTACGACAATGCCCCCCTCGAAGCCTTCACCTTCTCCTCAGATAAATCTGTTGTTGAGAAAAAATTCCTTGATGAATATAGCAGCAGCGACATCAAACCCTGGGAATCCATGGATGAACCTGCACTGGTTAAGTGGGCAAAAAAAATCACCCGATTCCTCCATCTCCATATCAGCCCTATATAGTCCTCTTCGTCGTATAAGTCCCATAGAAAACCAGCTGAACCATGGGTCTCAAATCAACCGAACATCTAAATTTTCTCTCTTTTTATGTGTATCTTTTGTTATAAATCTTGCTTCCCAGTAACGGTTTGTAAGCTTTCTTGTTAAATCCATAAACATGAAGAGATGAAGATGAACAACGTTGGATATTTCAAAAAGTACACACTGCTCGCTCTGGTATTGAGCTTTATGTTCTATGGTAATGTATCTGCCGGAATGCCTGCCCTCCCAGATGCAGCGAAAATGCTGGATATGACCTATGTGTTTGATGAAAACACCATTTACTGGCCGACCGCAGAGCCATTTACCCTTGCAAAATTAGACTGGAAAGTCACTCAGGGAGGCTGGTGGTACGCTTCCAATAATTATGGCGCATCGGAACATGGAGGTACCCATGTTGATGCTCCGGTTCATTTTAAAGAAAAAGGACGAACCATAGATCAGATTCCCTTGAGCGAATGGATTGGGTCTGCCGTTAAAATTGATGTTGCTGCAAAATGTTTGAACAACCGAGACTATCAGTTGACGGTACTAGATGTCAGGCAATGGGAAGAAAAAAATGGCAGGTTGCCTGAAAATGTATGGGTGCTGATGTACACCGGTATTGATACCAGATATTATCCTGACCGGAAAAAAGTGCTTGGAACGGCCAAAAAGGGAGTGGAAGCTCTGCCGGAATTAAGCTTTCCCGGTTTTTCAGCAGAGGTTGCCGAGTTTCTGGTTAAAGAGAGAAACATCAAAGGTATAGGTTTGGATACGCCAAGTATTGATCATGGAAAATCAAAAGATTTTCAAGTGCATAGAATATGCTTTGCAGCCAATAAACTGGCCATTGAAAATATTGCCAACCTTGACCAATTGCCAGAGAAAGGAGCAATGCTTTATGTCATGCCAATGCTGATAAAAGATGGCACCGGTTCACCAGCCCGCATTTTTGCAGTGCTCCCTTGAATCGTTTGTTAAAAGGTAAAACCACCGCATTGTTTAAAGTTTCACTCTTACCCTGCTGAGTAGTATATTGTAAAAACAAAAAAAGTGAGTATTTGTAGGGTCTATCCGGTTTTTCTCCGGTTAGACACAGTACAGTGGAAGCTGCCCTGCATACGGAGATGCATTGAAAGAGAAGGGCGTGTGTATAGTCAGAAAGAAATCGCCCGGAATATTACCGGGTTTTTTTGTGGTGTTTTTATCGTGTCGCTTCGGAATAATAATATCGATAAAGATTTTATATATAATCAGATAGGATAAGGAAGAAAAAGAATATGGTGCTGTTAACAGTAGAAGGATTAGAAAAAAAATATGGTCTGAAGCACTTGTTCGAGGATGTCTCGTTCGGCATAGATGACCGCGACAAGATTGGTATTATAGGCGCGAACGGTAGCGGGAAAAGTACCCTTTTGAAAATCCTTGCCGGAGTTGAGACTCCTGATAAGGGTAAAGTTATGGTGGCAAACCAGAGAACAATAGCCTATCTGCCCCAGGATTCCCCGTTCGACCCAGAGGATACGGTGCTTCAGGCTATTCTGAAATCGAGCGGCAAGGTCATGGACCTTATCTATGAATATGAGATGGTCTGCGAGGAGCTTGAAACGAAGCATACCGAGGATCCTTCCCTGATTGACCGCATGAGTTATCTTGCACATGAACTTGATGTATGCGGTGCATGGGAACTTGAGTCAAACGCCAAGACGGTGCTTGGCAAGCTTGGGCTCTACGATCTTACGGCTCTCATGGGAACGCTTTCCGGTGGTCAGCGCAAGCGGGTTGCCTTGGCTCATGCGCTTGTTGTACCGAGTGACGGGCTTATACTTGATGAACCCACCAACCATCTTGATGCCGACAGCGTTGAGTGGCTCGAGAACTATATCAGACGCTATCAGGGTGCAGTGATTCTGATCACACACGACCGTTATTTCCTTGACCGTGTCGCTACACGGATGATAGAGATGGATGGTCGCACAGCCATCACCTATACTGGAGGATATTCGAGCTATCTGGTTCAGAAAGCCGAGCAGGAAGAGCAGGCCATAAGGGATGATCGCAAACGTTCCGCCTTAGTTCGCCAGGAACTTGACTGGATGAGAGGGGGCTGCAAGGCACGTACCACCAAACAGAAAGCTCGTATGATGCGAGCAGAAACTCTTGTCTATGCCCCTAAAAAGGAGAAGCAGAAAGAGCTTGAAATCGGCTTTGGTGCAGGTCGTCTTGGCGATAAAATCATGGAGTTTCACAAGGTTTCGAAATCCTACGGCGACAAGGTGCTGCTTCACGACTTTGAATATCATCTGCAGAAAGGCGACCGTATTGGTGTTATCGGACCGAACGGTTCAGGCAAAACAACCCTTTTCGATATGATCACCGGACGCGTTCAGCCCGATAGCGGCCATATCGAACTTGGCAAAACGGTCAACATCGGGTACTACGACCAACAGAGCAGGGGACTTGACGACTCCAAACGGGTGATCGAATATATTCAGGAACATGCCGAGCAGATCAAGACCAAAGACGGTATGGTCTTTTCAGCCTCCAAAATGCTTGAGCGCTTTCTTTTCGCACCATCAACCCAGTACAGCTATATACGCACTCTTTCCGGAGGCGAGCGCCGACGGCTCTATCTGTTAAAGCAGCTTATTGATTCTCCAAATGTGCTGCTTCTTGATGAGCCTACCAACGACCTTGATATCCCGACACTCAGGGTGCTGGAAGACTATCTCGACACCTATCCTGGCTGCCTTATTGTTGTCAGTCATGACCGGTATTTTCTTGATCGCACTGTTGAGTACATTTTTGCCTTTGAGGAGAATGGTGTGATCCGTCGCTATCCTGGAAACTACACACTCTATCTTGAACTGAAGGCTTCTGAAAAAGGGGAGAATGAAAAGAAGCCGGTAAAAAAAGCTTCGGAGGCACTAAAACCGGCGGTGGCTCCTTCAGCAAAGTCCGGTAGCCTTACCAGTAAAGAGAAACGTGAACTCGAGCAGCTTGAACGGACAATTCAGGAAGCTGAAAACCGTCAGTCTGAAATAGCAGGACGTCTCGCATCCGCCGGGAGCGATTTTGAGTTGCAGCAGAAGCTTGGTGCGGAGCTGCAGAGCCTTCAGCAGCAGCTTGACAAGGAGATGTCGCGATGGACTGAACTTGCAGAGCAGTCCTGAGACCGACTTGTACGAAAACATTGTTATTATGGAGCATACAGCAGCAGGTATCCTTAAAATTCTTGAAGGATTAGCAAACCCTGAGGCGGCAAAGTTTGCTCAAAGGTTTTTCAAGACAGGAGCAGGTCAGTACGGCGAAGGTGACCTTTTTCGAGGAATTCGCGTTCCTGTTTTGCGTAAGTTCTCTGTTACGCTCGATGATATCCCGTTGTCGGAAGTTATCGAGCTTCTTTCTTCTCCTTATCATGAAGACCGTCTGCTTGCCATGCTCTTGCTGATGCGTCGTTTTAAAAAGAGCAAGGAGGCTGATCAGGAGCGGATATATACTATCTATCTTACGCATACTGACAGTATAAACAACTGGGATCTGGTAGATATTTCTTCCGCACATATTGTTGGGCGCTTTCTTTTCAGTCGCGACAGAGCACCGCTCTACACTCTTGTCCATTCAGACAACCTCTGGGAACGCCGGATTGCCATAACAGCCACATTTCATTTCATCCGTCAGGGAGAGTTCTCTGACACCATTGCTTTATCAGAAATTCTGCTTCAGGATAAAGAGGAGCTGCTTCACAAAGCAACGGGCTGGATGCTCAGAGAGGTCGGTAAACGCGATATGGCTCTGTTGGAATTTTTTTTACTGAAGCATTACATTGTTATGCCGAGAGTCATGCTGCGATACGCCATTGAACGGTTTCCAGAAGAGAGACGTCAGCACTATCTGAAAGGTCTCTTGTGAAATAACATATCATTTCCACGCTCCCCATCGAGCACAAATCCGCACACCTGTGCGGATTTGTTGATTAATAACAAAAAAACAAAGTCAAAATAATTTTCCTCTTCATCAGTCTCAAAAAATTATTTTTTTGTAACTCTCTTAAATAATGCAGGTTATCGTTCTATAGATGAATTATCTATATCTTAATTTGTATACTGGCACATGATATGCATCTCTTCTTTCGTGAGGCAAACCGTCCCTCTCTTTACCAGACGGTACTTATAGATCACAAACTGGAGAATATCATGGCAGTAGAAAAAACAATCGGATCATCAAGCCTCGTAGAGGTTATCGATCGTATCCTTGATAAGGGTGTAGTTGTAGACGCATGGGTCAGAGTATCGCTGGTAGGTATTGAACTTCTTGCCATCGAAGCAAGGGTAGTCGTAGCCTCTGTTGAGACCTACCTGAAATATGCAGAAGCAATTGGCCTGACCGCAAAAGCAGCATAAGGGAAGAGAAAAGCATCTTTATTTTAAAAACCCAAACTGGAGAATATCATGGCAGTAGAAAAAACAATCGGATCATCAAGCCTCGTAGAGGTTATCGATCGTATCCTTGATAAGGGTGTAGTTGTAGACGCATGGGTCAGAGTATCGCTTGTAGGTATTGAACTTCTTGCCATCGAAGCAAGGGTAGTCGTAGCCTCTGTTGAGACCTACCTGAAATATGCAGAAGCAATTGGCCTGACCGCAAAAGCAGCATAAGGGAAGAGAAAAGCATCTTTATTTTAAAAACCCAAACTGGAGAATATCATGGCAGTAGAAAAAACAATCGGATCATCAAGCCTCGTAGAGGTTATCGATCGTATCCTTGATAAGGGTGTAGTTGTAGACGCATGGGTCAGAGTATCGCTTGTAGGTATTGAACTTCTTGCCATCGAAGCAAGGGTAGTCGTAGCCTCTGTTGAGACCTACCTGAAATATGCAGAAGCAATTGGTCTGACCGCAAAAGCAGCATAAGCAGACGAGTAGCTTAATGACTGTTCTTGCTAAAGCATCCTCAGGCAGAAAAAAAGGCCGGCGAGCATGATTTACCAAGAACACATTAATTTATAGGAGAGATAGCGGTAGAGTCTGTAATGAATTGTACTTGGATAATGTTCAACGACAAATATCTATAACAGTAAGTCAAGATGCACAACGAGGAAGAGGTATACAGTAGAGAGGCAGTTTCTGAGAATTATGCAGACTCAGGTGAAGTTCGGATACAGAAAATTCAAAATGCCTTTCAGACTTCAGAGAATATTAAAGAATCATGTCATTTCCTGGTTGATAGCGTTGAGGAATCCCTGGAATATCTTAAAGAGAGACGGATTGATGTAAGTTCAAAGCTTTGTGATGCTCTTGCGAAAAAAGAGTCGCTGAGAAAAAAAGATTACAACAGTATAATGGATGATATTTATCGTATGCTGGATGAAAAAGAAAATAATGCTAAAAGTCAGTTTATAAATTTTATAGAAGATCAGAAAGAGTTTACCCAGTCATTAAAAAATATAATAGTAAATATTACTGATTATAGTACGACAGATTCAACAGATAAAATCACTGTACTGAAAGAAGAGCTGTCACAAATAGCAGAAATACAGGAAAAAAGAAAAGAATCAGTTATAAAGACATTGACAGATTTTCAGGAAATACATAAGAAAGTTATGGAATATCTTGAGTCGTTGCTTGAAAAAGGAGATAACATCAATATAAGGGATATTAAAAAAGCTAAATATATAATAAGCTGAAAACTGATATAACAATATTTAACGAAAAAACGGAGAGAAAAAATGGGACTAGCAGATGAAATGAAAAGCTTGAGTGAGGAAATGCTTTCTTCATTTAAAGACCGTGTTAAGGATAAAGAAGAACTCGTTGCAAATGTTGGAAAGAAGCTTCAGCAGTATCGTAACGAGCAGCAGGATACAGCAAAAACAATCAGTGCTAATGCCGCTGAGTTACAGAACAATCTTGCTCTTGGCGAGAAAGATAGGCAGGAGAAGTATAATCAATTGATCGGATCGATCCAGAAAGATATTAAAAGCATAGAAGAGGATGTCAAGGGCGTCAAAGCATCAAGCAATGCCTTGATAAAAGATTTTTCTGCAGCAAGAAAAATTATGAGTAATGATCTTGATAAATTTTTCTCGGAAGAAAATAAATTACGTGCCGACAATGAACAGTCAAGAATGGCTGATTATGAGCTTTATATTGGAAAAATAAGTGATGAAGTATCAAGTATTTTTAATTATACCAATGAAATACTTGAAAAATTTGGAAGTGAACACAAGGAAATGTCAGCAGATTTAAGAAAAGAGTTGAACGATAACCGGAATGAAAGATTTGAGTATACACATGCCTTACTTAAAAGCATTCAGGGCAGAATAGCTGAGATAAGCAATGAAAATCTCAATGCTGCACGTAAGCTGAAAACAGACATGGACAAGGGTGAAGCTGACAGACTTAAAGAATATAATGCTTTGTTTGACAAAATCAGCCACGAAGTGACTGAACTGAGAAATTCAACATCAAACTTGCTTGATAATTATTCCAAAGACAGGTCGAAGGGAGCTGAGCACTGGAAAGAGATGCAGGAACAGATAGCTGCAATAAGAAGTGGCGAACAGGTGGCTGCTCCGGAGATAGTCGAGAAAAAGGTCGAGAAAGGTGAAATAAAAGCCGAAGTTGCAGTTCCTGTTGCAAAAGAGTTGCCTGTATTTGAAGAAAAAGCAGCACCAGTAATTGTTGAAGCGCCAAAAGTAGTGGAAGAAAGTAATCTGGAAGACAAAATTCTTAATTACATCAATAATCACTCTCAAGGTGTAAAAGTTTCGGATATGGAAGAACCACTTCATGAAACAAGAATGAAGATTGGTTTTGCAGCAAAATGTCTGTTAGATGCAGGTAAAGTATCAAAGGTCGATAATCTTTATTACCCTATAAAGAAAACCTTTCATTAAAATAGAGACATAAAGCAGAATGGAGTATTCTTTCACGAAGAATTCTCCGTTCTGCTTTATGTGTTTTTTTTAAGCAGGAATACGTTTTATAAAATTTCAAAAGCTTGTAACTATGTGTGCTCGGGGATATGAAAATGAGAATAATACTGTGCTTGAGCCAAAGCCCATGCCGAACTTCGTCGAAACAGACTACATCAGAGATATAACCAACCGCGGACTGACCTACATCAAGGCAGGATTCCCAGTACATTTCAGAGGCCCATCCGGAACGGGAAAAACAACCGTTGCCTTGCATCTTGCAAGCAAGATCGGACGTCCGGTGGTAATCATTCATGGTGATTCTGAATATAAAACATCAGATCTTATAGGGAGCGAGCAGGGGTACAAGTACCGGCGGCTTGATGATAAATTTATTCACTCGGTACACAAATACGAGGAGGATATGACAAAACAATGGGTGAACAATCGTTTAACCATTGCTATCAAAAAAGGTTATACTTTAGTATATGATGAGTTTACACGTTCACGTCCTGAAGCCAATAATATACTTCTTCCTATCCTTCAGGAAAAAATGTTAAGTACCTCTTCATCAAATGAAGAAGAGTATTATATGAAAGTTCATCCTGAATTCAGAGCGATCTTTACCTCAAATCCTGAAGAATATGCCGGCGTCAACCGAACACAGGATGCTTTGCGTGATCGAATGGTAACGATGGATCTTGATTATTTTGATTATGAAACTGAACTGATGATCACGCATGCCAAATCCGGAATGTCACTGGAAGATGCTGAAAAGATTGTTAAAATAGTCAGAGGGTTGCGTGAATCCGGTAAGACTGAGTTTGACCCTACCATTCGCGGTTCGATTATGATTGCCAAGACGTTAAATGTTCTTCAGGCAAGTCCTGACAAGAATAACGAGATGTTTAACAAAGTCTGTCAGGATATTTTGACTTCAGAGACAAGCAGGGTGGGATCCAAGACAAATCAGGAGAGAGTTCGTGGCATTGTTCGCGAGCTTATTGACCTTTACTCATAGTAATTTAAAACGTAATCACTGAATATTATGCCTGTCATTAACCCAAAAAAGGGTGTTAATCATATCAAAACCCTGCATACGGTTACGAAATCAGCGGGTAAAAAAAACGATACTGCCGATTTTCTTGAGTTGTATATGCTTGAAAAAGAAAAACAACGACTGATGATTGAGGAAGTTAAAATATTGCACAGACTTGATTATGTTCAACATAGACTGAGAGTTATAGAGAACGTTTACGAACACAGTTCGCACCTGCTTCGTAGTAAAAGTAGCAGTCACCATAACCAATATGGTGATGATGATGCAACACCTGGATTTACTACTATACAAATAGAGTACTAAAACAATAGCACTATGCCTGAATTAAAACACGCTGTTAATGCGACTGGTCTCGCTGATATACTTGAAAGAGTCCTCGATAAAGGCATTGTAATAGCTGGAGATATCAAAATACAGATTGCTGATATTGATTTATTGACAATAAAAATCAGGCTTTTGGTCGCATCCGTAGACAAGGCTATGGAGATGGGTATAAACTGGTGGCAGGAAGACCCTTATCTTTCTACTAAAGCTAACGACAAAGAACAGAAACTTTTACAGGAAGAGTTGCAGCAGCGTATAGAAAAACTCGAAGCTATGAACAAGGCAACATAATATATTTACAATGAAAAACGAAAAAGAAAGTCAAGGTGAATTTGAATTTTTAGGGTTGGGCGGCCTTTTTAAGGGTATCGAAAAATTAGTTGATCTTGCGAGTAAACTTGAGCAGACAGGTGCCGTGAATCGCACAGGTGAACTTAATCTTGATCAAGTGAAAGAGGGTATGAAAGGCGTCTATGGATTTACCATTAAATCAGCTCTTGGCGGTACTCCAAAAGTGGAAACATTTGGTAATATCAAAAAAACACCTCAAGGCCCAAAAGTTGATGAAGAACGAGAACCAATAACTGATGTGTTTGACGAACAGGATGAAGTTGTAGTTATTGCCGAAATGCCTGGTATTGAGGAAGTCAATATTGTCATTGATATCCAGGATGATATGCTTGAAATATCTACAAAAAATGCTAAAAAAAGTTATAGAAAGGAATTACTCCTGCCCTTCAAATCACAGAATAATGCAATTCAGCAAAAATACACCAACGGCATCCTTGAAATAAGAATTAAAAAATAATACCATGCCGCTGACCGGTTTAGAGAGCCAAAAGCTGAAAATGATTATATTCGGCGGCAAAGGTGGTGTAGGAAAAACGAGTTGTTCTCTTGCCTGTTCTGTCGGATTGGCTGAAAAATTTAAAACATTGGTCATATCAACCGACCCGGCACACTCCATTTCTGATAGTCTTTGTCAGGAGATAGGGTTCAGGCTCCAGCCAGTTCATAAGGTTCCGAACCTTACCGCTATTGAGATATCCGCAGATAAGGCATTTAAGCAGTTTAAACAAGAGCACGAAAGAGAGCTTATTAAACTTTTTGATACATCCACAACTTTTGATGCAGAAGATATTCAGCAAATGATGAGTCTTTCAATACCAGGTATTGATGAAGTCATGAGTTTTAAGACCATTATTGATCTTGTCGAAGAAAATAATTACGAAAAATACGTTGTAGATACCGCACCTACCGGTCATGCCTTGCGTCTTTTATCATCTCCGGTGCTCTTAGATGAATGGATCAAGATGGCAGCTAAAATGAGATGGAAGTATCGGTATATGATTGAATCATTTTCCGGTGATTATAATGATGATGAGGCCGATGTTATGCTGCTGAATCTTAAAAAAACTGTTAAACGCATTGCTGCGCTCTTGAGTAATAGTGAGCAATGTGAGTTTATACCTGTCTGTATTCCAGAAGATATGGCAATTATGGAGACAGACCGATTACTCAAGGAACTTCAGCATTTTCAGATTACTACACGTCAAATAATTCTGAATAACGTTATGGAGTCAGATGAGTCAGGATTTTGCAGGCAAAGAAAGGCTGCACAATCAAAATATATAGAGAAGGCAGCAGTTCTGTTTAAAAAAATGCAGGTTGTGATTGTCCCTGTCTTTCCTGAAGAGATTAAGGATATACCCGCATTGGTGAAATTAAAAGAGGTCCTTTTTGGAAGATAGAATAATAAGGGATAGAACATGAGTAATGATGAGTTGGTCTTAAAGGTTAAGGAAGCGATTGTTAAGGATGTAGGTCGTGCAATTGCCAGAATAGATCCCAATGATATGTCTCGGTGGGGCTTGGAGTCTGGGGATATTGCCATGATAGAAGGAAAGCGTTCCACGCCGGTTAAAATACTTCCTTCTTACCCTGATGATCGAAACAAAGGTATTGTACAGATCGATGGTATAACCAGAGAAAATGCAAATGTAGGCATTGATGAAAAAGTAACAATCAAAAAATCAACCGTCCGAAAAGCTTCAAAAATAAAGCTTAAAACATCAACAAAATCAAGTTCACTGTTTAAGGCGGACGATGCCAGATATATAGGCTCGCTTATCAATGGTTTGCCAGTATCAAAAGGCGATAAAATCAAAGCCACTCTTTTTGGATCCGGATCGATTTACTATACGATTACATCGACAACGCCAGAGGGAGTTGTATTGATACATCCGGATACCACTATTCAGCTTGAGGTATCAAAACAAAACGATGTCAAATCCAATAAGGTAACCTACGAAGATATAGGGGGGCTTGGTAATCAGGTTCAACGCATACGCGAAATGATCGAATTGCCCTTGAAGTACCCCGAAATTTTTGAAAGACTTGGAGTCCAACCCCCGAAAGGCGTATTTCTTTACGGCCCACCCGGTACAGGTAAAACCTTGATCGTCAGAGCGGTTGCTCAAGAAACCGATGCTTACTTTATAAATATTTCCGGGCCGGAGATAATGGGGAAATATTACGGAGAAAGTGAGGCTCGGGTACGCAATATCTTTGCCGAGGCGCAGGCGCATGCACCGGCAATTATTTTTATTGATGAAATAGATGCTATCGCACCCAAAAGAGAAGATATGGGAGGTGAAAAGCAGGTAGAAAAAAGGGTCGTTGCTCAATTGTTGTCATTGATGGACGGATTGGAGTCAAGAGGTAAAGTCATTGTTATCGGTGCAACCAATATACCAAATGCAATTGACCCTGCACTGAGACGCCCTGGTCGTTTTGATCGCGAAATATCAATCTCAATACCAGACAAAAAAGGCCGGCTTGAAATTCTTCATATACACACAAGGGGCATTCCAATGTCAGACGATGTGGATATGTCAAAAATTGCTGATATCACCCACGGTTTTGTCGGAGCTGATCTTGAAGCCCTTGGTCGGGAAGCAGCAATGACAGCATTACGGAAAATCCTGCCCCAGATAAATTTTGAACTCTCAGAGATACCTTATGAACTTCTGATGCAGCTGGAAGTCACCATGGATAACTTTCTTGATGCAATGAAGGAAGTCGAACCCTCTGCTATAAGAGAAGTCTTTGTGGAAGTTCCTGATGTGAAGTGGGAAGATGTCGGTGGTCTTGAGGAGATCAAGCAGGCCTTGAAGGAAACCGTCGAATGGCCTTTGAAATATGCCGAGCTCTTTAAAAAAACCGATGCAAAGCCACCGAAAGGAATCATTCTTTATGGTAAACCTGGAACTGGTAAAACATATCTTGCAAAAGCCCTTGCAAGTGAAAGCGGAGTAAACTTTATTTCAGTTAAAGGCCCGCAGATACTGAGTCGTTTCATAGGTGAATCAGAGAAAGGAGTCCGTGAGCTTTTCAGGCTTGCAAAACAATCGGCACCCACCATTCTTTTTCTCGATGAAATCGACAGTCTTGCTCCGCGACGAAGAAATGATGGAACAGAATCAGGGGTGATAGAACGGGTTATCAGTCAGTTTCTGACCGAGATGGATGGCATTGAGGAGCTGAAAGGAGTAACCGTGCTTGCCGCCACCAACAGGATTGATATCATTGATCCGGCACTGTTACGTTCAGGGAGATTCGATCTCATGTTTGAGGTACCTTTACCTGATGTCGAAACCCGGGAAAAAATATTTAAAATACACACCAAAAATATGCCGCTTGGGGATGACGTCAATTTGAAAGCATTGGCTGGAAAAATCGACAATATGACTGGTGCCGACATACAGTTTATTTGTCAGAAGGCTAAAATGTGCGCTATTCGCGAAGTGATAGATCAAAAAATTTCAACTGAAAATACAGATATATTTATCATGAAAAAACACTTTGAAAAGGCAATAGCAGTGGTGCTCCTTCAAAACAGTGAAATACTAAATTAGTTAACAATGAATAAGCAAGGTATTTATATCTATGGATTTGTACCGAATAATTGTATAGAGACAATAAAAAAGGTATTGCTTGAATCAGGTATATACTCATTCGAATATAACGACATTACTGCACTGGTGTCCGATACTGAAAATGAAAAAATTGAGTATATGAACAGGGAGGAACTTGCGCACCTCCTGGTTGACCATCAGCAAAAAATAGAGAAAATAATGAGTATTGGATGCTCTAAGATTATTCCAATGCAACTCGGTACCATAGTGAGTTCAGGGAATGATGTTATTAAGATCATAAAAAATGGAAAAAATATTCTCAATGAAACATTTGAGATTATAGATGGTGTTGAGGAAATCGATCTGGTTGCCGTATGGAGTGATTTTACTCAGCTTATTCAGCAGATATCTGATACTCCACAAATCAGAACTCTCAGGGAAACTATAGCAAGAAAAGAAACTGTTGATCAGTCAGACAGTATCAGTATCGGGAAAATGATTAAAGAAAAAATTGACAATAAGAATAATAAGGTGAATCTTGATGTTGTCAACTCCTTGATGCCATTTTGTCTTAATGCAAAAAAACACGATACAATGAACGATGAAATGCCAGTAAATTATGCGTTTCTGGTAAAAAAAGAAAATCGTGATTTATTTATGCAGAAGGTTGATGACCTTGACAGTAAATATGCTGATAAACTTAATTTCAAGATAGTAGGTCCGCTGCCATGCTACAGTTTTTATACAATTGAGAGCAAGATGATAAAAAAGTCGGATATAGAAAATGCCAAAAAAATTCTTGGTATTGATATATTAAATCCAGACTATGACCTGAAAAAGGCATATCGTATAAAAGCATCCCTGACTCATCCCGATAAAAAAAGTGCAGATAGTGATAATGATACGGACAGTTTTATAGAAACAAATAATGCCTATAAGCTCCTACTTGATTATTCAAGCATTATAAAACAGTCACCAGAAAATATTTCGAAAGAACCTTTATATCTTGTTAAAATAAAAAATTGATATGCAAAAGGACGGAAAATATGTTTATTGTATAATTGCAACAAGTTATGAATGCAATTTTGGACCTATAGGGATAGGTGGCAGGGGAGATTTGGTCAATTCTGTTGGATTTGAAGGGTTGAGTATGGTTGTGAGTGACCATCCGTTAAATCATTTTGTTTTGAATCCAGAAAATATTCTCGCTCATCAAAAGGTCATCGAGGCCGTTATGAATCAATTTAACAGTGTTATTCCTGTTAGATTCGGTACTGTTGCTGCGACACCAGACGAAATCCGCAATCTGCTTGACCGTAGATACAGTGAACTTTCAGAACTCCTTCTCCGTTTTGAAAACAAGGTTGAATATAATCTTAAAGGGACATGGCGGAACATGAGTGTAATATATAAAGAGATCGATAATGAAAATAAAGCACTCAAAGAGCTTCGGGGTAAAATTGATACCATGTCTGATAAAGAACAAAAAGATCTCCTCATTCTGGAGGCAGGACATCTTATAGAAAATGCATTACAGAAAAAGAAAGAATTTGAAGTTGAGGAAATCGATACAGCTTTTCGAAAAACAGTTGTCGCTTTTAAACATAATAAGACTTCAGGGGAATCGATGTTTATGAATACTGCTTTTTTGATCAATAAAGGCAGAGAAGTTGAATTTGACAATATTTTGACAACAATCGGAGAAAAATCAAAAGATAGAAGTGATTATTTCTGTACTGGACCTTTACCGATATTTAATTTTATTGATTTACGAATTTTGCCTGAAAAATGGGAACTATAAATCCACTCTATAGTAATAACACAATGGACAATGATACGCCAAAAGAAGGAAAATACATTTATGGTATTATTCGCAACTCAAATAACATTGATTTTGGACCTATTGGTATAGGAAAGCGCAATGATAGTGTTTATGGTGTTGTTTACAAAGATATATGTGCAGTCGTAAGCTCCTCGCCAATTATTCAGTATGAGGTAAGACGTGCAAATATGATTGCTCATCAGAAAGTTCTTGAAGAGGTGATGAAGCAGTTTAATGTGCTGCCGGTCAGATTTTCAACAATATCACCACATGATAACGATGATGCCATCATTCGCATACTATCCGAAGATTATGTCAGACTTGATGATCTGCTCACTAAAATGAAAGGCAAGAAAGAGCTTGGACTGAAAGTCATGGCCGAAGAAAAAAAGATTTATGAAAATATCATCCAGAAATATGACAACATAAGATCTCTCAGAGACAAACTTATCAACCAGCCCTCTGATAAAATACATTATCAGCGTGTGAAGATTGGCGAAATGGTTGCTGAGGCTCTTAAAAAAGAAATAGAAAGTTACAAAAAACAGATACTGGATATATTGAGTCCCGTTGCGGATGATGTAAAGATTACTGATAATTATGGAAATCTGATGATTCTTAATGCTGCATTTCTGATTAAAGAGGTAAACGAACCCGTTTTTGATGCCGCGGTTAATGATCTTGATCAAAAGTATGGTGATATGATGACTTTTAAATATGTAGGCACCTTGCCGCCATATAATTTTGTTAATCTTTCGATTAATACCAAAGGAGTCTGATATTTTTATTTTAGATGACATTTTGTTTGCTCCTATCAACGGCCTTATATTTGTAGCAAAAAAGATAAACGATGTTGTTGAAAAAGAGACATCTGATGAAGGCACAGTTAAAGAACGTCTTATGGCTCTTCAGCTTAGATTTGAACTTGATGAAATCGATGAAGAAGAGTATGACAGGCAGGAGGACGAACTTCTGAAAAAACTTGGGCAGATAAGATCAGATAAAGAAGGTCGTTGAAGATCAATACGACCGATATGCTGTAAATTATATGAATAATGCCAATCTAACATATAGGAGTATTTGATGAGTAAAATAATTGATGTCCGAAATGCTGTAATCAGTTTTCTTAAGGAAAATATCCACACAACTGAAGTAACAGTCATACGGGTAGAAAAGGCAGGGGATACATGGAAAACCGTCGCAGAAGTTTATGAAGATGATTCATTTTTAAAATCAATGAACCTCCCGCCAAAAAAGGTCAGGTTGTTTTATTCGGTTGTTGTAGATGCTGATTTGGAAATAATAGCCTTTACCAGGCTTGCCACTTATGACGATTCAGAAGCTGATAATAATTAATTATTGATATTGCTGTGAATAGTGATGACCAAAAACTGATATATGTCTATTGTTTGACCTCTTTCCAACCCTCACAAATAGAAACTTATGAGAATGGAAAATTATACCTTATTGAAAATAATGGACTCTATCTGACCGTTAAAAATGTTTCAGAAGATGAATATTCAGAAGTTGCTCTTAAAAAGAATATTTCAAATGAGAGCTGGCTTGATACTCATGTAAGGACTCATATCTCCATCATCAGCAAAATAATGGAGACACAAACAGTTATACCTTTTAATTTCGGTACTATCTATACATCTGCAGAAACACTCAATCTTTTTATCGATAAATATTATTCACAGTTAACACATGCGTTGCATTACCTTGAAAACAAAGAAGAGTGGTCAGTTAAGATATATTGCGACAAAAACACGGTAATTAACAATATAAGCATATTAAGCAGCACGGTTTCGGATATTGAGTTGCAGATAAAAAACAGTTCACCCGGTAAAGCTTATATATTAGGAAAGAAAAAAATTGAACTTATAGGTAAAGAAATAGCCGGTATATATAATTCTTATTCGAAGTTATTTTTCACACAATTGAACTCATGCTCTGAAGAATACAGATTAAATACCATTCTCTCTAATGATTTATCAGGAAGAGATGATGACATGATTCTGAATGTAACTTTTTTAATAGAAAAAGAGCGTTTGAACAATTTTATTGAACTGACTGATCAAATGATCAGTCAGTACGAAAATATAGGACTTGCTCTTGACCTTACAGGACCTTGGCCACCCTATACATTTTTAAATTTATCCCATTGATATGCAAGATGGTCTCTATGACATAAAAAAAGAAATAACAATTCTTGACATTCTTGACCGTGTATTGACAAAAGGCGTTGTCATTACTGGAGATATTGTTATCTCAGTGGCTGATATCGATTTAATCTATGTTGGTCTCAGAGTATTGCTCAGCTCTGTAGAGAGTATGGAAAAAATGAGAACTATTGACTGATCGATACAACAATATATTTCCATTCTATGCCTTTTATTCTTTACGCCATAATTGATAACGATCAGATTAAGGGCACTCCAGCAAATCTAATTCATCTGATTTCTGAAAAATACAAGGTAACCCTTGAAATCATTTCCGGTAATACAATATCCGCTTTTGTTTCAAAGACCTCATCATCGAAAGTCGATACCTCTCAAGACAATGTCTTGAAACATGCCGCTCTTGTTGAAGTAATTTCCAGAAGTTATTCAATACTTCCCATGAGATATGGGTCTGTATTGACTTCTCAAGAAGAGGTACTCTTTTTGCTTGATAAAAATGCAGCAGCCTTCCAACATGTGTTAGGCCAGATATACCATAAGGAAGAGTATTCAGTAAGAGTGTTATTTTCCTCCAGTCACAATCATGAAGATAAAAGAGAAAATTCCGATACTCCGGAAGAATCTATTCCTCTTGTCTTACAGGGTAATACGGCAAATAAAAATTATTTGTTAAAGAAATATCAAAATCATACCATCGAAGAGAGACGCAAAAAATATAGTGATGACGTAAAAAATGTGTTTACCGATGATATTCAGAAATTGACATCCTGTTATGAAGTTAAAAAACCTCATACTGCAGCTTTTCTTCTTGATGCCGTAGTTCTGATTGATAGTCACAAAAAAAATGAACTTATTGATATTGTTGTAAAAATGCAGGCCATGTATCCTCAGCATAATGTCATATTGACTGGGCCCTGGCCGCCATACAGCTTTACAAACATAAAGACACAGTAGCAATGGATGATGATAAGATTATTTTTTATGCTGGTTCTGCAAATGAAATTATTGAAGAACTCGAAAAAATACATCCTGACAACAAAAGCAGAATAAATGCTACACCCGACAATGTGGACTCAGGACTTGCCAAGCTTGTTTTGACTCTTATTGAATTGATTCGAAAGTTGATGGAAAAGCAGGCCATGCGTCGTATCGAAGGAAACTCATTGACTGACGATCAAATTGAAAACTTGGGAGAAACACTCATGAAACTTGAAAATAAAATGGAAGAACTGAAAAAAATTTTCAATCTCAAGGATAAAGATTTAACCCTTAATCTCGGACCATTGGGTGATTTGCTCTGAAGCATCCTGTAGAAATATAGGTTTATAAAAGACCGGTTCAATGAGGCTGGAACTCAGGATGACCGGTCTGCCAGAGTCCGAAGCTCAACACATCGGCGAGGGTTTCGAACTCTTTTGTTTTGCTGTTTCCCATTCCATGACCGGCTTTATCGTCGGCAAAAAAGAGTATTGGTTTGTTGGAAGTGTTAGCCTGCTGAAGTCTGGCGGCAAACTTTGCCGGTTGCCAGGCAATCACTCTCGGGTCATTGAGTCCTGTCGTCACAAGCGCAGCAGGATAGGCTACATGATCCCTGATGTTGAGGTAGGGATCCATGGCAATCAACGCGTTACACTCGTCCCTCTTTTTAACACTTCCGAATTCAGGAACGTTCACCGGCCCATTTGGACTCTCTTCACCACGCAGCGGATTTAATGCGCCAACCTGGGCTATGACGGCTGAAAAGAGCTCTGGCCTTTCAGTCAACGCCATGCCGACCAGAATTCCACCCGCGCTTGCACCATTGATGGCGATTTTTCCCGGACCCGTATAGCCCTGTAATGTTAGATATTCGGCACAGCTGATAAGATCCTTCCAGGTATTGGGTTTGGTGGTTTTCATCCCTTCAGTGTGCCAGGTCTCGCCGCACTCTCCTCCTCCTCGTACATGAGCAACAGCCAGAACACCGCCCCTCTCTGTCCAAAGCAGCATACCCGGACTGAAAAAAGGAGTGATCGACTTACCGTATGCTCCGTAACCGTAAATCAACGTATTGTTTTTACCGTTTTTTTCAACCCCTTTCTTATAGACGATAGAGAGTGGCACCAATGCACCGTCGTATGAGGGAATCATCAGCTCTTCAACAACAAGATCACGGTACTCCGGGTATTCGGCAGGGGAGGAGAGTGTCTCCAGACGAAATGCGTAGTTCGACGAATCGAAGCGATATCGGCGGTAATCGTTGCTCCATCCGGCCATAATGATCCAGAGATCAGAAAAGAGAAATCCTTTCGACGAGAGGGCTATCGTGCCGGCCTTGAACGGCAGTTTGAGTTCTCGTTCTTTAACGTCGTCATTAGTTTTTCGGAACAGCTTTGCTTCAACGCCATTCACTGATTGGGTGTAATAGAGAGCATCCTTAGTAACTGCGAATGAGGTCAGCATTGCTTTAGGGTCCTCGGCAACAACGGTTTCGGCATTGCTAATGTCAGGGTTCCGTAACAAGGTTTTTACCACCTTGAAGCGCGGGGCATGTTGAGGTGTATAAAGGTAGATCTCATCTCTGGTAGCTGCAAAATCGTGAATCTCATCTTCAGGAGTGCAGAGCTTTTTCCAGCTAATTTTTTTTGCAGAAAGCATTGCTGCCGGAGCATAATAGATGGTCAGCCGCGGGTCTACATTTGAGACTGCAGCAAACAGATATCCGCTATGTCTGTCGTAATCAACCGAAGGGATATCAGCGCTTCGGATATGCAGTTCCGGATTTGTGGCATTGGAAAAGATTTCTCGGTCGGAAGCGGGATCACTGCCGATCCGGTGCAGAAAGGTTTTACTGTCGTACTGCGGATTCTGTCCAGCGTGAGTAAGAGACTGCATGCGGTTGTAGAGAAATGAACCTCCCCCCTTGACCCATGAGGGGTTGGCAAATCTGCAGCGGTCAATTCTTTCAGGATAGAGTTTTTTCGATACAACATCCATGATAAGGATGATACTCTCTTCAGAGCCGTTAGCCGATACAGAAATGGCGACATTCGATCCGTTTTCAGATGCCGAAACTCCACTGATCACATACTCTTTTCCACTGCCTGCAAAAAAAGCACGGGCATCGAACAGAAGACTCTCTTTTCCCTTGAACGTATCGCGGAAAAAGAGCTTGCCTGTTTCATCAGTCGGCGTCTGTTTCAGGTAGAAGTAGCGGTTGTTATCGGTGATGGAGAGGTTATACACTTTCGAGACTTTACGACTGTCGAAATCACGCATTTTTTCAATGAGCGCACTCCGGCCAGGGATGCTCTGCAGTGTTGATTTTGCATAATCCGATTGCTCTTTTATCCACTTCTGCACTTCGGGATTTTCAAGATTTTCCAGTGAACGGAAGTTGTCTGTCACTTTGGTTCCGAAATATTCATCCACAACAGGCGATGCAGGCGCTGCTGAAAGTTTTGGAGCACTTGCCTGTATGATTGGAGAAAAGAGAAAAAGGGAGATTATCGCAAAGAGCGAGTAGCGTAACGTCATAATGTCGCGAAACGAAAATGAATAAAAGAAGCCAAGGATAAGGATACTCTTATCGATTCAAAAAAGCAAACCGAGAGAAGGAAGGAGAGCATGGCAGGATGTCAGAGAGAGGCCTGATTGACAGCAGAACGGATTTTCAGAAGAGCACTCTGCATATCCTCCGGCATCGGAGCGGTGAATGAAAGCGGTTCATGACTGACTGGCTGATGAAATGAGAGGGTTTCTGCATGCAGGGCCTGACGCGGCAGCAGTTCAAGGAGGTTTTTAACAAAGCTTTCGCTCTTGCTGAAGGGAAGGGTACGTACAGCAGCACCTCCATACGTTTCGTCACCAAGGATCTGGTGGCCGAGGTGCTGCATGTGCGCTCTGATCTGATGCGTCCGCCCGGTATGCAATGTCAGCGAAAGAACCGAAAACCAGTGAAGATTTTCAGTCACTCTAAAGTCTGTAATCGCAGTTTTCCCATCCTTTCCTTCAAAAGGGAAGTTCGCCATCACCTTCCGGTCTTTTTTCGATCGTCCAATATTGGTGGTTATGGTGCCTGACGAAGGAACGGGCACTCCCCAGACAATGGCTTTGTAGATTTTGATCACCTTGCGTTCTGCGAACTGGCGGGCAAGACGGTGGAGCGCAACAGAATTTTTTGCAATAATGATAAGCCCTGAGGTGTTCTTGTCAAGCCGATGTACAATTCCCGGACGGAGTTCAGATTTGTCGAGCTCTTCAGCATCTTTGCCGATATGGTGCAGAATGGCGTTTGCCAGTGTTCCTGTCCAGTTGCCGAATGCCGGATGAACCACCATACCCGGTTTCTTGTTGATAACCATCAGATCCTCGTCCTCATACATAATAGCAATCGGGATATCCTCAGCAGCGAGTTCTGGTGCTGGCGGTCGCAGAAGAGTGATCTGTATGAGATCACACGATTTGATGCGGTAATTGGATTTGACGGTTTTTGCATTGACCAGCACACGACCATCCTCGATCGCTTCCTGAACCTTGTTACGCGTAGCATTTTCCACCTGCTGGGTCAGATACTGGTCGATACGCATCGAGGTCTGCACCCGGCTTACCTGCAGGATGATTTTTTTCGGCTCAGCAGCAACTCCATCCTGTTGCTCCGATTCGGTTTTCAGTGGCTGATTTTGCATTTTATGAAACTTACATGCTGCCGACGAGATATATTTCCGGCATAAGTATAACAAAACCATACCATATCTATGCATGCATTGCAAGAGTTGTCTGAAGCGCCCGATCTCGCCTTTGATCTAATCGTCATCGGTTCCGGTCCTGGAGGCTATGAGGCTGCGCTTCGGGCGGCCAAGGCGGGGATGAAGGTTTGTCTTATCGAACAAGGCGCATTGGGCGGAATATGCGTTAACTGGGGCTGTATACCAACAAAAGCCCTTCTGAGGAGTGCCGAAGTCTTCGAGTTGTGTAACAAAGCGGCTTCACTCGGTATCAACAATGTTCAGCCAGGCACTTTCGATCTTGCAGCAGTTGTTAAACGCAGTCGCAACGTTGCCATGAAAATGTCCAAAGGGGTCGCTTTCATGCTTCGTCGGGCAGGAGTTGAAGTCAGGCAGGGTGAGGCGCTCTTCACCACTCCGCACCATCTGGATATTGTTCGTGACGGGGTTCGTCTTGAAAGTGTACGAGCCCGGCATATCATTATAGCATCTGGAGCCCACGCCAGAACCCTGCCGGGTCTTGAACCCGACGGAAATCGAATAATAACCAGCAGGGAAGCGCTTGCTCTGAAGTCAGTACCGACGTCGATGATTGTGGTCGGCGGCGGCGCAATCGGCGTAGAAATGGCCTGGTTTTATGCTATGGCCGGGACATCGGTGACGCTGGTGGAAATGATGCCCCGGCTGCTGCCGCTTGAAGATGATGAGATTGCAGAAGTTCTTAAACGCTCGCTTCAGAAAGCAGGCATCATCGTTGCAACTGGTGCAAAACTGCAAAGTGTTGCCCCCGATGGGGACAAGGTGAAGGCACTTCTTGTTGCAGAAGGAACTGACCCTCAACCACTCAGAGCGGACTACCTTCTTGTTGCTGTCGGGGTGCGCGGCAACTGCAGTGGACTTGGTCTTGAACATGCCGGTGTTGCGAGTGCTCGGGGTTTTATTGTGACTGATAGCCTATGCAGAACCTCAGCCGGTCATATTTTTGCCATTGGTGATGTTCGTGGAGGTATGCTGCTTGCCCACAAAGCTTCGGCCGAAGCTCTTATTGCAGTACAGACCATTGCAGGTATTCCTTCTCATCCGCTTGATGATTCCATGATTCCCCGATGTGTCTACGCCGAACCCTCGGTTGCAAGTATCGGTCTGAGCGAAAAGCAGGCAGAGGAGCTTGGGTTTACGGTTCATGTTGGCCGTTCAATGTTTGCGTCATCAGGCAAGGCGAATTCCTATGGTAATCTTGAGGGTCTGGTCAAGCTGGTTTTCAATGCGGCAGATGGCCGGTTGCTTGGAGCGCACGTTGTGGGATACGGAGCAGTTGAGCTGATCGGTGAGCTGACGCTCGCACGACGCCTTGCCGTGACAGCCGACATACTTGCCGATACTGTTCATGCGCACCCAACCCTTTCAGAAGCCATAAAAGAGGCAGCTGAAAATGCTCTTCATGACAAGGCTTCTTCCCTGGAAAAAAAACCTTTCTAACTTCTTGGTCAGTTTTGGAAAACCATTTTCTATTGTCTTTCTAAAAGCATAAATTCAATGTTTATTATTTAAACTCTTAAACAGTAAGCCTTTTTCGGTGAATGATTTCAAGGTTCACGGGGTGAAGGTATCAACTAAACGATCAATTATGACTCAGACTGAAACAGCTGCAAAAAAGGGTGCTGGGAAAAAACCTGTTGCGGTAAAGGAAAAGGCGGATGCAACGGTTACGACAACTCCGGAACCAAAAAAAGCAGTAAAGCCTGCTGCAAAAAAGAAATCAGGCCAGGCTTTTCCGTTCACCGCAATTGTCGGTCAGGAAGAAATGAAGCTCAGTCTGATCCTCAATATCATCGACCCGAGGATTGGAGGAGTGCTAGTCATGGGACACAGAGGTACAGGAAAAAGTACCACGGTCAGGGCGCTTGCTGAAGTGCTTCCTTTGATTGAAAGAGTTGAGGGTGATACTTATAACCGTACTCTTGAACAGTATCTCGAAGGTGAAGATGCCAAAAAAGGCGCCAAGACTGTTGACCCCAAATCGATCAGGATCGAACAGATTCCAGTGCCGGTTGTTGACCTTCCGCTTGGTGCTACCGAAGACCGTGTTTGCGGTACTATCGATATCGAACAGGCGCTCACCAGCGGTGTCAAAGCATTCGAACCAGGCCTTCTTGCCCAGGCCAACCGCGGATTCCTCTATATTGACGAGGTCAACCTGCTCGACGACCATCTTGTAGACGTCCTGCTCGACGTTGCCGCAAGCGGTAAAAACGTTGTTGAACGCGAAGGTATCAGCATCCGCCACCCAGCCCGTTTCGTCCTTGTCGGTTCCGGCAACCCCGAGGAAGGTGAACTGCGTCCCCAGCTTCTCGACCGTTTCGGTCTGCATGCGCGCATCATCACCATTCTCGATATCGCAAAAAGAGTTGATATTGTCAAACGCCGCCGTGAATTCGATGAAGATCCGGATGCGTTCATGAAAAAGTATAATCGCGATCAGTTGAAGCTTCAGAAAAAGATCCAGCAGGCAAAAGATCTGCTTCCGGAAGTTACCATGACTGATGCCGTTCTTACTGATATAGCAAGGCTCTGTATGAATCTTGGTATTGATGGTCACCGCGGTGAACTCACGATCACCCGTACCGCTTATGCACACGCAGCTTTCCTTGGAGAGAAAGTTGTTACCATGAAGCACGTCAAAGAGATAGCAGGTCTCTGTCTGCGTCACCGTCTGCGCAAGGATCCCCTTGAAACACTTGATGCCGGGGAGAAAATTGATCGTGAACTCGCTAAAGTCCTCGGAGAAGCAGAAGCAGTATAATGATAGCCTTTACCGATATTGTTGGAATGGATCTGGCCAAGCAGGCGCTCATGCTGCTGGCCGTTGATTCTGAACTTGGCGGAGTGGTTATTCCATCGGCCGTAGGGTCGGGAAAATCAACGATTGCCAGGGCCTTTGCCGATATTCTTCCCAAAGGCACCCCTTTTGTAGAACTGCCCCTGAATGTTACCGAAGATCGCTTGATCGGCGGCGTTGACCTTGAGGCAACCCTTGCCACCGGCGTTCGCGTCGTTCAGCACGGTGTCCTCTCAAAGGCACATGGCGGTGTGCTCTATGTCGACTCTATCAGCCTCCTCGACAGCTCGGCTGTTTCGCATATCATGGATGCCATTTCACGCGGCGAGGTTCTTGTCGAACGTGAAGGCCTCAGTGAGGTGCATCCGGCAAAGTTCATGCTGGTGGGTACCTATGATCCCACCGATGGCGAGGTTCGCATGGGGCTCCTCGACAGAATAGGTATCATTGTCCCCTTTACCGCCCAGAACGACTACAGGGCCCGGAAAAAAATTGTCAACATCGTCCTCGGAACAAGGGACGAAGAGGATACCCGTGATGAGCTGAACATGTTGTCAGGTCTTATCCAGGCCGCACGAGAGCAGCTGCCGCACGTATCAATTACGAGCGAACAGATGCAGGCCCTCATACAGACGGCAATCAGTCTTGGTGTCGAGGGTAACCGCGTCGATATTTTTACTGTCCGTGCAGCAATAGCAAGTGCCGCACTCGCTCAGCGCAGTGATGTTGAAGAAGAGGATATGAAACTTGCCATCAAGCTTGTTCTTATCCCCCGTGCGACCCGTATGCCTGAAAGAGAAGCTTCAGCCGACGAGATGCCGCCCCAGGAAGAGCCGCCCCCAGAGGAAGAGCCCGAAGGCGAGGATGAAGAGGCACCAGCCGATACTCCCGACGCCGATGCCGAAGAGGAGCAGAAAGAGACACCCGACATGATTGAGGAGCTGATGATGGATGCTATTGAAATGGAGCTTCCCGACAACATCCTCAACATCTCCCTTGCCTCGAAAAAGAAAACGACCACAGGAAGCCGCGGTGAGGCGCTCAACAATCGTCGTGGACGTTTTGTGAGAGCCCAGCCCGGTGAAATGCGCACCAATAAAGTTGCGCTTATTCCAACACTTATTTCCGCAGCACCCTGGCAGGAGAGCCGCAGGCGTGATCAAAAGATGGCCGGCAGATCAAAAACTGCGCTGCTTATCACCAAAGACGATGTAAAGATCAAGCGCTTCCGCGACAAGTCGGGCACGCTCTTTATCTTCATGGTTGATGCATCAGGTTCCATGGCATTGAATCGTATGCGTCAGGCCAAGGGTGCAGTTGCAAGCCTTCTGCAGAACGCCTATGTTCATCGCGACCAGGTTGCACTGATCTCGTTCCGCGGGAAGCAGGCGCAGGTTCTCCTGCCCCCGTCCCAGAGCGTCGATCGTGCAAAACGTGAACTTGACGTGCTTCCCACCGGTGGCGGCACGCCACTCGCCTCTGCACTCTATCTCGGATGGGAGACCGCCAAGCAGGCCCGTACGAAAGGTATTTCGCAGATCATGTTTGTTCTGATCACCGACGGACGAGGCAATATCGGTCTCCAGGCTACCTTCGACCCGAATGCTGAAAAAATTCCAAAGGAAGATCTCGAAAAAGAGATCGAAGCGCTCTCTCTTTCTATTCAGGCTGATGGCGTTGCTTCGATCGTCATCGACACCCAGATGAACTATCTTTCAAGGGGCGAAGCGCCAAAACTTGCCCAGAAACTCGGAGGACGTTACTTCTACCTTCCCAACGCAAAAGCCGAGCAGATTGTTGAAGCTGCACTCAGTTTTTGATCTTCCACGACCTTTCCGGCACCCATGCCGGAAAGGTCTTTTTCGGATTTATTCCCCTTCTTTTATACATTGGGTGTAACGATAAGGTTTTTATAAGTAACCTCTAATTCCTACCCATCTATTATTATCATGTCTACACGCCGTAAAGTTGTTGCTATTGTTGGACTTGAGCAGTATAACGCTGGCCTCTGGAAAAAAATTAAAGGGCTTCTTTCGAGCGAAGCCGATCTCACACAGTTGAGTGATGTTGATCTTGAAAAACAAAATCCTGAAGCTGCAAATGCAATTCATGAAGCCGACTGTGTTTTCATGAGCATGATCAATTTCAAGGAACAGATCGACTGGTTCAAACTGCAGCTCGATCAATCGACCAATGAGAAAACAATCTTTGTTTTTGAATCCATGCCGGAAGCCATGTCATTGACAAAGGTTGGAAATTATTCTGTTGGCGATGGCAAGGCCGGGATGCCGGATATGGTTAAAAAAATAGCCAGTATGCTGGTGAAGGGGCGCGATGAAGATGCGCTCTACGGCTACATGAAGCTTATGAAAATCATGCGCACCATCTTGCCGCTGGTACCGAAAAAAGCAAAGGATTTCAAGAACTGGCTGCTGGTTTATTCCTACTGGATGCAGCCTACCGCGGAAAATATTGCCAACATGTTCCGCCTCATTCTGCGTGAATACTTTAATGAAAATGTCACGGTCGGCGCCATTGTTGATGTACCGAACATGGGCATCTACCATCCTGATGCACCGGCATATTTCAAGGATATCAAGAGTTATAAAAGCTGGTTGAAAAAACGCGGCATAAATATCGATAAAGGCCAGAAAATTGCACTTCTGTTTTTCCGTAAACACCTGCTCCAGGAAAAAACCTACATCGACAACACCATCCGTACCTTTGAAAAACATGGAATCCATCTTTTTCCAGCCTTTGTGACCGGTGTTGAAGGCCATGTGCTGGTTCGTGACTGGTTGATCAAAGAAGAGATAGACCTCCTGGTCAATATGATGGGCTTCGGACTTGTAGGGGGACCCGCGGGATCAACCAAACCCGGAACAGCCGCTGAAGCACGTCACGAGATCATGTCAAAACTTGATGTTCCCTATATTGTCGCCCAGCCTCTGTTGACTCAGGGATTTGAATCCTGGCATGAGCTCGGAGTTTCTCCCATGCAGATGACCTTCACCTACGCCATACCCGAAATGGATGGCGCGATATGTCCGATTATCCTTGGCGCCCTGCAGGATGGCAAAATCGAGACGGTTCCTGAGCGTATCAATCGGCTAGCCGGTCTTGTCTCTCAGTGGCTCCGTCTGAGGGAAGCAGCCAACCGTGATAAAAAGCTTGCCTTTATTGTCTACGACTATCCACCCGGACTCGGCAAAAAAGCAAGTGCCGCACTGCTCGATGTTCCCAGAACCCTTTTTGCCGTTCTGCATCGACTGAAAAAAGAGGGGTACAATGTCGGTACTCTGCCAGAAAGTGCCGACGCACTGTTCACGGCGCTCGACAAGGCAACCGATCACCAGATTCAGCAGAATCGTCCTGACGCCCTTAAAGTCAGTTACGATACCTTCAAAGAGCTCACCTCATCAAAGGAGCGTGAACGCATCGAAGATCGCTGGAACAAATTTCCAGGTGACATCGTGCCGATGGGAGATCAGGATGTTTTTGTCGGCGGCATACGATTCGGCAATATCTTCATTGGTGTTCAGCCGCGCATTGGTATGCAGGGCGACCCCATGCGCCTGCTCTTCGACAAGGAGAATACGCCTCATCACCAGTATATCGCCTTCTACCGCTGGATCAGCCGTGAGTTCAAGGCACACGCCATGGTACATGTAGGGATGCATGGATCGGTCGAATGGATGCCCGGACTGCAGACAGGCCTTACCGGCGACTGCTGGCCGGATGCCCTTCTTGGGGAGGTGCCTCATTTCTATATTTACCCGGTCAACAACCCAAGCGAATCGACAATAGCAAAACGTCGGGGACTTGCCACCATGGTTTCCCATGTTGTGCCTCCGCTCTCACGCGCCGGCCTTTACAAGGAGCTTCCCGCGCTCAAGGATCTGCTGGTTGATTTCCGAGAAAGATATCTTACAGCCTCCTATGACGGGACAGGGGATGGTTCGGGTATTGAAGAGGCCATCATGCAGAAAGCCGAACTTCTCAACCTGACAGACGATTGTCCACGCCGTGAAAGCGAAGGGTTCGGCGATTTCGTCAGCAGGCTCTACATCTATATTGCTGAACTGGAGAACCGCCTCATTTCCAATTCGCTCCATGTTTTTGGTGAAGCCAGTCCACTCGACTCACAGGTCATCACCATCACCGAAACACTCAAGAACCGGGGAGAAGACGGCAAAACCCTGCCCTATATTCTTATGACATCGTCAGGGAAAAACGGCCATTACGGCAGTTATGAGGATCTGACCACCCAGTCGAGAAAAGGCAATGAAGAGGCCATTCGACTTCGCGAGTGGGTCGAGAGTGCTTGCCGTAATTTTGTACAGCAGGTATTTTTTGACCGGAAAAATGTCGCACTTGTCTTTTCGTCGATAACCGGAGGTACCCAGCTTCCCGCTCAATATATGCCATTCATCGACCAGCTGACTCAGGATGGCGCAAAGCTTCTCTACGCCCTGCGCGACAATACCGGCGAAATGGATTCGCTGATGAAGGTTCTGAATGGACGCTATATTGCATCCGGTCCCGGAGGCGATCTTGTCCGTGACGGTATCAATGTGCTTCCTTCAGGCCGTAATATACACTCCATCGATCCATGGAGAATCCCTTCTGTCATGGCATTCAAACGGGGAACGCTCATTGCCGACAGTATTGTTCAAAGGCATCTCGAAGAAAACGATGGGCACTATCCCGAAACCATCGCTCAGGTGCTCTGGGGACTCGACACCATCAAAACCAAAGGTGAGGCCGTCGCTGTTGTCATCAGGCTGCTCGGTGGGGAACCCGCCTATGACGCTTTTGGTAAAATCAGCCACTACAGTCTTGTTCCGCTCGAAAGGCTCGGAAGACCGCGTGTCGATGTTCTTATGCAGCTCAGCCCGATTTTCCGCGATGCATTTGGACTCCTTATGGATCAGCTTGACCGGCTTATTAAAGCAGCAGCTACTGCCGATGAGCCGATCGAGATGAACTATGTCAAAAAACATGTTGATGAAGCCCTTGCATCAGGCGTGCAGTTCGAAAGTGCTACATCCCGTCAGTTCACCCAGGCCCCGGGCGCTTACGGCACCTATGTCGACGATATGGTCGAAGATTCAGCCTGGGAAACGGACAATGATCTCGATGACCTGTTCATCCGCCGCAACTGCAGCGCTTATGGTGGTGGACGAAAAGGGGAGAAGGAGACCGAGATCCTCCAGAAACTGCTCGGTTCTGTTGACCGCGTTGTGCATCAGGTCGACTCCACCGAGTTTGGTATTTCCGACATCGATCACTACTTCTCCTCCTCCGGATCACTGCAGCTTGCAGCCAGACGCAGGAATACGAAGAATGACAATATCAAGCTCAACTACGTTGAATCATTCACCTCAGACATCAAGGTCGACGATGCCGATAAATCGCTGCGAATTGAGTACCGCTCAAAACTGCTCAATCCAAAGTGGTTTGAAGGTATGCTCAAACACGGTCACAGCGGTGCGGGCGAAATCAGCAACAGAGTCACTTACATGCTCGGCTGGGACGCAGTAACCAAAAGCGTCGACGACTGGGTATACAAAAAAACCGCTGAAACCTATGCGCTCGACCCCGAAATGAGAGAGCGTCTTGCAACTCTGAACCCACAGGCAATCAAAAACATAGTAGGCCGAATGCTCGAAGCCCACGGCCGAGGCATGTGGAAAGCCGATCAGGATATGATCAACGAACTGCAGGAAATCTATGCCGACCTTGAAGACCGCCTCGAAGGCTTAGTCGACGAATAACAAGGTATAAGTCCTATAGGTCATATTAGACCTATAGGACCTATAAAAGGCCTCTTCACATCGAAGTAGAATAGTTCGGAGCCTCTTTCGTGATCTTGACATCATGCGGGTGGCTCTCCCTGAGGCCAGCCGAGGTTATGCGCACAAACCGGGTATTGACTTTCAGCTCCTCGATGCAGCTTACACCGCAGTATCCCATGGCAGATTTCAGTCCGCCAATCAGCTGATAGACCACCTCATCAAGTTTTCCCTTTGCAGGAATGCGCCCCTCGATTCCTTCAGGCACATATTTTTTAGATTCATTCGTCGCATCCTGAAAATAACGGTCACTGCTTCCATCAGGCTCAGACATAGCGCCGAGCGATCCCATACCTCGATACGTTTTGAATTTTCTTCCTTCATAGAGAATAGTCTCGCCGGGACTTTCATCGGTTCCAGCAAAAATGCTTCCGATCATAACAGAGTCCGCACCAGCGGCGAGAGCTTTTGCAATGTCACCACTGTATTTGACGCCGCCGTCAGCAATAATCGGCGTATTGGTTTTAGCGGCCTCTTCAGCGCAGTTGACGATGGCTGTCAGTTGCGGCATGCCCACACCGGCAACAATGCGGGTAGTACAGATACTTCCCGGCCCTATACCCACTTTGACGCAGTCTGCACCGGCTGCCACAAGATCTCTGACAGCTTCAGGGGTAGCTACATTACCCGCAATCACCTGCAGTTCAGGATAGGCACTCTTGATACATTTAACCATATCAATCACAGCCTTGCTGTGACCATGCGCCGTATCGACCGCCACAACATCGACTCCCGCATTGACAAGAGCTTTCACCCTTTCGAGTGTATTTTCACGTATACCGACCGCAGCACCAACTCTCAGGTGACCATGACTATCCTTGCAGGCATCCGGAAACTGTTTGCGCTTCTGAATATCCTTGAACGTAATCAGCCCTTTAAGATTTCCGTCACTATCCGTAATGAGCAGTTTCTCGATTTTATGAGAGAGCAGGATCTTTTCAGCTTGTGCAAGATCCACATCCTCCCTGGCTGTAATAAGGTTCTTGCTGGTCATGATGTTTGCAATTTTCGCATCAAGTTCCGGTTTAATCCTCAGGTCCCTGTTCGTTACAATGCCTTTAAGCTTCATATCCGTGTCACCTTCCGACGTCGGTCGTGCAATGACCGGTATACCGGAGATGGAGTGACGAAGCATCAGATCAAGCGCATCCTGCATGGTCGCATCTTCATAAAGCGTAAAAGGATTGCGGATAATGCCGCTTTCATAGCGTTTAACCCTTGCAACCTCCCGGGCCTGCTCTTCGATCGTAAGGTTCTTGTGGATGATGCCGATGCCGCCGGCACGAGCCAGTGCAATAGCCAGTCCCGATTCAGTTACGGTATCCATTGCTGCGCTCACCAGAGGAATTTTCAATGCTATAGTTTTGGTAAGCCGGCTTGCAGTGGTTGTTTCTTTAGGGAGAACACTTGAATATGCAGGGATAAGAAGAACATCATCAAACGTCAGTGCTTCATAGAGAATCTTCATAATAGGCATAAGGGTTAAGAGATTGCAGCTTCATCAATTTTGCCAATTTACGAAAAGTGAGCATAGAATGACAATGTTAGGAACAGAATGCTTTTGAAAATCCAAAATAGAGTGTAAATTGCAGACCATTTTAAATACGGAGAGGTCGCATAGTTGGTCTAGTGCGCTCGCCTGGAAAGCGGGTAGGGTGTTAAAGCCCTCGAGGGTTCGAATCCCTCCCTCTCCGCCAGGAAGTCCAAGATTATTTATACATAGCAACTTAGGGACACGGTCATTGTAAAAATACCGATTGAGGTCTGATGCAGATATCCCACCAACGAAGGCTTGATGAACGCTTCAGTCTTTTTTCCAGATTCTTTTTTTCTTTACCACAGAGCTTGATACCCTTCTCGTATACCGTCTTTACCAGTATTGACC
>Ga0118677_10000731_pt1 | contig 71333 bp, 59 predicted proteins | sample AliMusrvi5mmetaG_FD_86154 | JGI IMG/M metagenome (GOLD analysis project Ga0118677, IMG submission 86154) | reverse complement strand
TGGTAACGCATCTCTTGTTCAAGTTTAGATCGGGTTTTCCTTTTCATCGGTTGCAATTTGGGGATTCAAAATTACAACCACAGGTACTATCAAAACAAGATGTAGTTTACCGAGCGCTTACAAACGGAAGGCAGAGGTCGGACATCGGACATCAGACATCGGACATATGAGGATTGAGGATGGAGGATGGAAGATTGATGCAGGTTGCTTCGTCCGCCTGCGGCGGCCTCGCAATGACGACGAAGCAACCCTCTTGTCAGGTGCGCAGTGTGAAGTCCGCAGTGTGGAGTGCGATGTCGGAATAAATCACAATTCGCAAATCACAAATCGCAAATATTAAATAAACTCAAACCACTCACTCCCCGCCTCATAACTCTCTACAACACTGCTTGCATCCGACGCCCTGAATCCCCCCATTAGTGCCGCCATCTCATGGCGCAGTACTGAGAGGCAGTTATCGATCAGCGCTTTGTTGAATCCCTTCACTCCCAGGTCGAGGACCATCTCAGTGGCGATAAGGCGGCTGATGACCTTGCCGAGTTCGACCATCTTGCGCTGGGGGAGGTTCATGTTGAGTTCGAAGTTGAGCATCTCCTTTGCGGGCCAGGCTGCCTTTTCTGTATGACGCAGCATGCGGAGGAACTGGAAGAGGTTCTTTTCACCGGCTTTTTTCATGCGTTTTACCACGCTTTCAGAGATCTGGGCGTAGAGGATGTCGTTCGACCCTTCGAAGATCTGGAAGGGGCGGCTGTCGACTATGCCGCGCCCGCCGATGTGGCTGAAACGGTATGCTTTTGCCCCCACCAGCTGCACCAGCGACTGTGCCGCTTCCTGCATCATGTCGGTGGCAAGGCTCTTCATCGAATTGGCCACCAGTCCGCTGGAGGCGAGTTCGTGTTCCAGCCCGGCCTTGTGACTGCTGTAAGCGCACATGGCGGAGGCGACGGTGAAGGAGCTCTGCATCCCGGCTAGGCGGTGCTGCACCTGGTCGTAATCGATGAGACGGTTGCCGCTGACCTGGCGCCCGCGGGTATGTTCGATCGCCTCGTCCATCATGCGGTGAATGAACCCCAGGGCCATGCCCGGGAAATGGAGACGGCTGCGGTGAAGGAGGTCGAGCAGCAGCTTGATGCCCGTCGTTTTGGGCTCAAGACGGTAAGGTTTTGGGATCTGAACATCGATGAGGTTCCTCCCGTAGGGGATCTGGTGCAGTCCGAGGTTGTCGAAGAGTTCCTCTACGACGATCGCCTGCCCGGGGGCATGGACGTCGCAGATGAAGAAGTCGATATCGCGTTTCAGGTCGCCGGAATCCATCTTCTCCCGGGCGGTGAGCAGCCAGAAGTCGGCAAAGCCGGTGAGCCCGGCCCAATGCTTTGTTCCCTTTAAGTGATAGGTTTCGTTCTTTTGTGTAAAGCAGGTCTGCATGTTCAGAGCATCCGTGCCGAAATCGGGTTCGGTGATCATGAGTCCTCCCATGGCGGGACTGTTCAGGAAACGGAAGAAGATATCCTGCTTTACCGCTTCGCTGGCATACTTGGTGACCGGCTGCAGGAAGAGCCCGGAGTTGATCCCCAGGGTGAGGGAGAGCGCCAGTGACTCGTAGGAGGCCGCTGAGAGCATCGCCAGGATCTCGCCGACATGCCCGCCCCTTCCGCCGTATGCCGTTGGGATACAGACCGAGAGGGGCTTCATAGGCATGATCTCCGACAGCACCCCCGCCGGGACGCCCCGTTGCAGAAGCAGACGGTCAGGCTCTGGAAGCGACTGAAATACCTCCCGCATCCGGGTTTTAAGATCCTCAAGATAAACCGGAAAAGAAAGTTCAGGTTGATGTTTATTATTTCTGCCCATGCATGAAGTTGTGTTACAATTAAGTACAAAAGTAAAAACAATTATGTAGATTTCTGCATGTTGGCGGATTTTCATTGCATAATGGCGCGCGTCTCTGACGCGTGCCCCCACAATGAATGGCGCGCGTCTCCGGTGCGTGCCCGGAATGATTCGCCGGGTACCTGCACGCGTCAGAGACGCGCGCTATGTGATTTTTCATTCTTCATTGTTCATCGCTAATTGTTTCTTATCTTCGTTTCATCAGGCATCAATGATTTTGGGCACGCGTCAGAGACGTGCGCCATACAGCGAATTGAAAATTCAGTTATTTATTCAATTATTAATTGACTTTATGGAGAATACACTCTACATTGAGTTATTAAAAAAAGTGCTGGTGGATTTTCACCGGATGGAGCTGGGGGAATATAAGCCCCTTTATGATAATGAGGGTGGCTGGAGATCGAAAACGCTGCATTCGTTTGATAAGTTATTACGAAAAAGAAATTACGCCATTTGCCAGCACCTGGAGTATAACCCTGAGTCGCGGCTGGAAGGGAAGGATTGGCCACCTTATGCTGATACCATGATCGGTTTGAAGCGACTGGAGAACATCGAGTTTTGTTTCCGGGAGGTTATTAAGGACAATATTCCGGGTGATTTTATCGAAACGGGCGTCTGGCGGGGAGGTGCAACTATCTTTATGAAAGCATTACTGAAAGCAGCAGATATCAGCGAGCGGGCCGTTTGGGTTGCTGATTCCTTTGAGGGGCTTCCGGAACCTGACGAGAAGAAATACAGCGCCGACAAGGGTGATAAGCTTTATACGATGAAGGAGCTGGCCATTTCAATTGATGTTGTAAAGGCTAACTTTCAGAAATATGGCTTGCTTGATGAGAATGTGAAATTCCTCAAAGGCTGGTTTAAGGATACCCTGCCGGCTGCCCCGATTGAAAAGCTCTCGATCATGCGGCTTGACGGAGATATGTATGAATCCACCATGGATGGCCTGAAAAATCTCTACCCGAAACTTTCGCCTGGCGGATTTATCATCATCGACGACTGGGGAGTTATCAAGGGCTGCAAACAGGCTGTGCTTGACTATCGTCAGGATCACGGCATCACGGAAGCGATAAAAGAGATTGACTGGTCCGGCATATACTGGCGGAAGGAGAAAGAACGTTAAAGTTAAAAAGCATTATGGAAACAAAGATATCAACGCGCCCACTGGGCAGATCCGACCTGATGGTTACCCCGATCGGACTGGGATGCTGGCAGTTCAGCAAGCAGAACAACATGGCCGGGAAATTCTGGCCGAAGCTCTATGACGACCTTATCCTGAAGATCGTGGCCGGCTCGCTGGAAGGGGGCATCAACTGGTTCGACACGGCGGAGGTTTACGGAAAAGGAGCTTCGGAAAGAGCGCTGGCTGCCTCCTTGAAGAGCCTGAAGAAGAAACCCGGCGAGATCATGATTGCCACAAAGTGGTGGCCCATGCTCCGCACGGCCTCCAACATCAAAAAAACAATCGGCAAGCGGCTCGAAGCGCTCAATCCTTACTCCATCGACCTCTACCAGGTTCACCAGCCCTATGGTTTCTCCGGGGAGGTGGCCGAGATGAACGCCATGGCGGAACTGGTAAAAGCCGGGAAGATCCGCTATATTGGCGTGAGCAATTTCTCCGCACAGAAGATGCGGAACTCCTGGGTCGCCCTGCAGAAACACGGACTCCCGCTGGTCACCAACCAGGTGCCCTACAGTCTGCTCAACCGCAAGATCGAATCGAGCGGCACCCTGCAAACGGCAAAGGAGTTGGGAATCTCCATCATCGCCTATTCACCCCTGGCACAGGGTCTCCTTTCAGGTAAGTTTCACGATAACCCCGACCTGCTTAAAAACATCGGCCTGCGGAAATACTCAAAGGCGTTCAAGCCGGAAGGCATCGAGAAAAGCCGGCCCCTCATCACCCTGCTGAAAGAGCTGGCCGAAAAATACAAGGTCACTCCAACCCAGATCTCGCTGAACTGGCTTATTTATTTTCACGGCGAAACGGTTGTAGCCATCCCGGGTGCTACCAAGGAATCGCATATCCTTGAAAACACCGGGGCGATGAAATTCCGTTTATCAGATGAAGACCTGATCCAGATTGACCTTGCCAGCAGGATCTTCATGTAAAAACTTTATGAACTACACCCGACTTTGATTATTTCACCACAATAGGCACAATAGGGCACAATAGATAGTTGGTTATTCAGTTCAATTGGGGCAATTAGGTCAATTAGATCAATTAGAAATTTTTAAAAATCTATTGTGCCCTATTGTGCCTATTGTGGTGAAAAACAACCTGCGTTTATACTACATATACAGTAAAAGTAGTTATATCTTTACAGGGTTGTAACTTTTTGCAAACTACCTCGTCTTATTGCTACTTTTCGTTACGATCGTATGATTGATATCCGCAACATCCATAAATCCTACATTACCGGGAAAAACAGCCTGCATGTCCTGAAGGGCATCGATCTGCATATCCGGGCAGGCGAGATGGTTTCCATCATGGGGGCCTCGGGTTCCGGAAAATCCACCCTTCTCAACATCCTTGGCATCCTCGATAATCACGACGAGGGGGAGTATATCCTCGACGGGATCAAGATCGGGAAGATGAGTGAGACCAGTGCCGCAAGACTGCGGAACAAGCTGCTGGGTTTTGTCTTCCAGTCGTTCAACCTGGTCTCCTTTAAGAATGCCATGGAAAATGTGGCACTCCCGCTCTATTACCAGAAAACCAGCCGCAAGCAGCGGAACCGCATTGCCATGGAACACCTGGAGAGGATGGGGCTGACCGACTGGGCACTCCACCTTCCGAATGAGCTGTCGGGTGGTCAGAAGCAACGTGTGGCCATCGCCCGCGCCCTGATCGCAAAGCCCAAGGTCATACTGGCTGATGAGCCGACCGGTGCACTGGATTCTGTGACCTCCATGGAGGTGATGGACCTGCTGCACGAGATCAACAAAAAAGAGGGGATCACCATGATCATCGTTACGCATGAGCACGACATCGCCCGGCGCACGGAAAAGACCATACGGATCACCGACGGCATAATAACAGAGATAATTAAAAATTAAAAAGTATTAATTAAAAATGTTCTCATTCGATCGCTGGCAGGAGATCTACATGACCCTCCAAAAGAACCAGATGCGCACCTTCCTCACGGGGTTCTCGGTGGCTTGGGGGATCTTCATGCTCATCATCCTGCTGGGCTCGGGCAACGGGCTCGAGAACGGCGTGAAGGAACAGTTCCGCGGCGGCGCCATCAACGGCATCTGGCTGGCCAGCGGCACCACCAGCATTGAATACAAAGGACTCAAGACCGGCCGTGAGATCAAATTCACCGACCAGGACTACAACATGGTGAAGACAACGCTCCAGGGCTATGATCATATTTCGGCAAGGCTCTTCATGGGGACCCTGCTCACCTCCCGCCATGATGAATACGGCTCATTCTTCGTCTCGCCCAGCCACCCCGATTACGGCTTTATCAAGGAGGTACAGCTCACGGATGGACGTTTCCTAAACCCGATCGACATCCGTGAATACCGGAAAGTCGCGGTGATCGGTGAGAAGGTAAAGACGGAGCTCTTCAAGGGAAAAGACAGCGTTGCCATGGGAGAGTATATCTCCATCCGCGGCGTTCCATTCAAGGTGGTGGGCATCTTCCAGGATTTCGGCCGTGACGACAATGAACAGCGAAGGATCTACATCCCCATCTCAACTGCCCAGCGTATTTTTTATGGCGACAACACCATCAATCAGATCGCATTTACAACGGGGAACGCCACGCCGGCCGAGGCGGAAGCCATGGCAGAACATGCGAAGCAGATGCTGGCACGCCAGCATTCATTCGATCCCGAGGACAAGATGGCCATCGATGTCATGAATAAAAGCGAGAACGTCAAACAGGTGATGTCGCTCTTTGCCGGGATCCGTCTGTTCGACTGGATCATCGGCATCGGCACCATCATCGCGGGCGTGGTGGGGGTGAGCAACATCATGATGATCTCGGTGAAGGAACGAACCAAAGAAATAGGGATCCGCAAGGCCCTGGGCGCAACACCCGCCTCCATCATCGGCATGATCATCCAGGAATCGCTGATCATCACCGGACTGGCTGGCTATATCGGACTGGTGCTGGGTGTGGGACTTTTACAGCTGATCTCTTCGAAGATGCCGCCCAGCGACTTCTTCAGGAACCCGCAGGCCGACATCTCTATCGCTATCGGGGCAACGATCCTGCTCATCGTGGCCGGGGCCCTGGCAGGCCTGTTCCCGGCATTAAAAGCAGCAGGCATAAGGCCGATCGAGGCGCTGAGGGACGAATAATAATTGCGAATTGCAAGTTGCAAATTGCAAGTTAATTTTTGAAATAGTAAAGCCTTTTAAAAGATTAAACCATTGATTACCAAACCCGCAATTTACAACTTGCAACTTGCAACTTGCAACTTGCAACTTACAACTTACAACTAAAAACCTGCAACTAGCTTATGTTTGACCTCGACAAATGGCAAGAAATCTACCACGTGCTCCGGAAGAATAAGCTCCGGACATTCCTTACTGCGTTTGGGGTGTTCTGGGGTATTTTCATGCTGGTGGTGATGATGGGTGCGGGTACCGGGCTGAAGAACGGGGTGAGCCAGAATTTCGGCGACATGGCTACCAACAGCGTCTTCATCTGGGCACAGCAGACCTCCATGCCATACAAGGGGTTCACCCGCGGACGGCAGTTCTATTTCGAGAACGGTGATATCCAGGCGCTCCGTGATCATATTCCCGAGATAAAATATCTTGCTCCAAGGACTAATGTGGGCGGTTACAACGGCAACAGCAATGTGGTGCGCGGCCTGAAATCGGGACAGTTCCAGCTTTTTGGCGATTACCCGGTTTATAATGACATTGACCCTGTGAACTTCATCTCCGGCAGGTTCCTGAACGATATGGATGTAAAGGAGATGCGTAAGGTCGTGGTGATCGGCAGCCGGGTGGTGGAGCTCCTCTTCAAAAAGGATGAGAACCCCATAGGACAGTACCTCCGCATACAGGGCGTCTATTTCGAGGTGATCGGGGTGTTCGGCTCAAAACGGACGGGAGAGGCGGCCATGGGCGATAACCAGCGCATCCACATGCCCTTTACCACCCTGCAGAAGACATTCAACATGGGTGATGCGATCGGTTTTTTTAACATTACCTCCAAAGATGGCATCCCGGTCGCTATCGTCGAGGATAAGGCCATCGAACTGCTGAAGAAACGCCATTTCGTCAACCCGGCTGACGACCGGGCTGTAGGGCATTTCAACCTTGAAAAGGAATACAACAAGATGCAGGGACTCTTCTTCGGGATCCGTCTCCTGATATGGATCGTGGGTACTGGCACACTCCTTGCCGGCGTCATCGGCGTCAGCAACATCATGCTGGTGGTGGTCAAGGAAAGGACCCGGGAGATCGGCATACAGCGGGCGCTGGGCGCTACCCCATGGGTGATCATCTCCGAGATCATCACGGAATCCGTCGTACTCACTACCCTTGCCGGTTACATCGGACTTACTGTCGGCGTAGGCCTGCTGGAGGGGATCAATTACCTGATGGAAAAGGGAGGTGCAAATACCAACATGTTCCTTCACCCGGGCATCAATTTCAATGTGGCCGTTATCGCGCTGACCATTCTTGTGGTCTCCGGCGCCTTCGCAGGGTTCATCCCGGCAAGGCGCGCCATCTCCATCAAACCCATCGATGCATTGCGTTACGAATAAAAATTAACCTGAAATAAACATAACAAGCTATTATATGAAAAAGTTTCTCCGGATCGGTTTCCTCGTCATCCTGCTGATTTTATTCATCTTTACCATCGTTTTTCTCTACAACAAGTCAAAAGCGAAGCCGGTAATATTCCAGACTGCCACGCCTTTCACTACGAATATCATCAAAAAGACCGTTGCCACCGGCTCGGTGATCCCCCGCAAGGAGGTGGAGATCAAGCCACAGGTTTCCGGCATCGTGGAGGAGGTGTATGTTGAGGCTGGTAACAAGGTGAAGGCCGGCGACATCATCGCAAAGGTGCGCATCATTCCCGACCTCGTGAACCTGAATAATGCAGAGTCGAGACTCGAACGTGCAAAGATCGCGCTCGACCAGGCAAAGCTTGACTACGACCGCAAGGAGAAGCTCTACAAGCAGGATGTCATCGCACAATCAGAGTTCCAGCAGACCGATATCGCTTACAAGAATGCAAAACAGGAGGTGGATGCAGCCGAATCGAACCTTGAGCTGATCCGCGAAGGTGTGAACAAGAAATCGGGAAAAACAACCAATACCCTCATCCGGACCACCATCAGCGGTATGGTGCTGGATGTACCGGTCAAGTCAGGAAGTTCTGTCATCGAGACCAACAATTTCAACGCAGGAACCACCATCGCCACCATTGCCGATGTGGGCGACATGATCTTCCAGGGCAAACTGGACGAGACCGAGGTAGGGAAGATCCACCCGGGAATGCCGCTCCTGCTCACAGTGGGCGCCATCGAGAACGATACCTTCACTGCCACGCTGAAATACATTGCCCCGAAAGGTGTGCTCGAGAACGGGGCCGTGCAGTTTGAGATCAAGGCGGATGTGCAGCTGAAAGACAGGCAGTTCATCCGCTCAGGCTACAGCGCCAATGCTGACATTGTGCTGCAGCGCGTCGACAAGGTGATGGCCATCAAGGAGAGCCTGCTGCAGTTTGAAGGCGATTCTGCTTTTGTGGAGATCGAGACCGGCCCCCAGAAGTTTGAAAAGAAGCTGATAAAAACAGGACTGTCCGACGGGATCAACATCCAGATCCTTTCAGGACTGACGATGAAGGACAAGATCAAGATGCCGCAGAATATAGGAGTAGCGAAATAGTTCTATTTCTTACTGCCCCCTTCCATTTGTTTTATAATCTTATTCACCTCCACTTCGGTGTTGCGCAGTTTTAACTGGCAATAGCCGATCAGCTGGGAGGCACGTTTCACCTTCTCTGCCAGCACATCCACGGAAACGGTTTCGTTCTCGATCTCGCCTGCTATCTGTTTCAGCTCAGCGAAGGCATCCTCATAGGTTAAATTCTCTTCCATTTCGTTTCTTTTTTTCTTTGACGTTTGTCACGAGTTCTGTTGTCGGGAAGACGACGGTAATGTCATCCCCCACGCCGATCTTCCCGGGATCGGTAATGATCTTCCCTTTGTGGTAGACAATCGAAAACCCCTTTTTCATAATGCTTTCCGGGCTCATCAGGCGGATGAGCGAGCGGAAATGTTCCAGGTAGCTGCTGGTATTGACAAGGTACTTGCGGGTATAGCCTGCAAGGCTGGCAATTTCGACCCGAAGGTCCTTCATCCTGTTGGCCAGAACCACACCCGGGCGTGAGATAAGTTGTCCGGAGGTCATCATCAGCTGGGCGGACAGTTGCATCAGGATCTCGCGGGGGCGGCTGATGATGCCCTGGTTGAGCCTGGCCAGATTCTCCTTTTGCCGGCTGATCCGGTCGCGGGTGGAATTCACGATGATGTTGTTGAGATAGGAAAGCTGCTGTGATCCGGACGAAAACAACTGCTGGGATTCAATGATGATCGTTTTCTGGAGGTTGTTCAGCGCCTCCTCAAACCTCCGGTTGTGGGCGATGATGAATTCCGCGGCCATAGTCGGGGTCTTCAGGGGCGTATGCGCCATCAGGTCGACGATGGTCTCATTTTTCTGATGGCCGATCCCGGTGATGACGGGCACAGGGAACCGTGCTACGATCTCGCCCAGGGTGAAGGTATCGAAAATAAGAAAATCCGTCTGGGAGCCGCCGCCACGGATCAGAACCACGGCATCATATGCCACGCCGGATTCCAGTACATCCTGGAAGCGTTGCCGGATGTCCCGGGCATTCTCTATGCCCTGCACAGCGGCATAATAGGAATCAACTTTGAAGTGGTAATGAAAAGTGTTGTTCGCGAGGGTGTGCTGAAAATCCTGGAAGCCGGCCGAGTTGAGGGAAGTGATCACCGCGATCCGCTGGATGACAGGCTTCATCTCCAGCTGGTTGTTCAGGGTGAGGAAGCACTCTCCCGAGCGCCGGATAAATTCGGGGAACTCGTCCAGCAAGCGGGCAATGGTCTCCAGCCTTTGTTTTTCAAGCAGGCCGATGGTGAAATTCGTGTCGATGTCGAGCAGGGTTACCTTCAGTCCGTAAACCGGGTGGTAATCTACCGAAACATTGACCAGCACATTGATGTCGTTATGAAAGAGCTGTCCGGTGACCTTTTCAAAAGAGCTGATCCTTCCGCTTCCCTGCTGCCAGGCTACGCCGGCGATCTTCGCCACGATCCTGTTCTGGGAAGGGTCTTTCTCAACCAGTGAAAAGTAGTGGTGCCCCTTTTCCGGGTAATACTTATGGTCGGTGATGTCCGCGATCACCCAGAAGGTCAGCCCCGCGAAAACATCTCCCATCGCTGCGGAAATCACCGCAGTGAGCTGGGAGAGCTTCAGTTGGGAACGATCGGACATGTAAGGCTGCACTTAAAAGGATGCCTTCATTGGCCCGATAAAGATAACGAAAGATGGCGAATTAATGCTTCGGGTAATCCGTATATCCTTTTTCGCCGGGTGTGTAGAAGGTATTCATGTCCAGGGCTGTGTTGAGGGGATAATTATTCTCCATCCTTTCAACGAGATCGGGATTAGTGATAAAGGGTCTTCCGAAGGCAACCATATCAGCCAGTCCGCTCTGAAGATCAGCTTCCGCACGATTCTTTTCATAACCACCCGAGAGGAGCAGGGTATTATGGAATGTATCCCGCAGCGCCTGCTTGATAGCCATTGGCACTTCCGGGGCTCCCATGGAGCTGTGGTCGACTACGTGGAGATATACGAGGCCCTTCGCATTCAGCTTTTCTGCCAGGTAGACATAGGTTTCGTGAATTTCAGGATAAGGAGCCATGCCCCCGTTCAGCCCGTATGGTGAAAAACGGATGCCTGTGCGCTCTTTTCCGATGGCATTGCAAACGCCTTCTGCCACTTCAAGGATAAAGCGGCAGCGGTTCTCAACGCTTCCGCCATATTCATCCGTACGCTGGTTGCTGACCGGTGATATAAACTGTTCCAGGAGGTAGCCGTTTGCACCGTGAAGCTCGATGCCGTCGAATCCCGCACGGATCACGAGGGTGGCAGAGTGAACGAATTCCTGTATGGTATTGCGGATGTCATCTGTCGTCATGGCAACCGGAACGGGCATGTTCTGCATTCCTTCAGAGTCGGTATACATCTGTCCGCCCTCCTGCTGAAGTGCCGAAGGGGCCAGGACGCGTGCGCCGGCCGGCATGTTGAGCGGGTGGCTGGTACGGCCCGTGTGCATGAGTTGCATGAAGATCCTGCCGTCATGGGCATGAACGGCATCTGCTACTTTCTTCCATCCTTTTTCCTGCTCTTCACTATAGGCGCCAGGCTGACGTGCATAGCCGAGGCCGTTGGGTGAGGGTGATGTGCCTTCTGTGATAAGCAGACCTGCTCCGGCACGCTGCGAGTAGAAGGTTGCCATCAGTTCATTGGGTATGTTGCCAAGTGCGCGGCAACGCGTCATCGGGGCCATAGCCACGCGATTTTTCAGTTCGGTTTTACCGAGAAGATAAGGTTCGAATAATTTCATTGGATTTTTTTTTGCAAAAGTATTCCTTTTATTTAGATTTATTATAAATTTGTATTGTTTCTATTTATAAATGAATACCATAGAATTGCATGTCACATTATCATTCCCTCGGTAAGATCCCCCGTAAACGGCACGTCATATTCCGGAAGCCGGATGGCGGGCTCTATGCGGAGCAGCTCGTTTCCACGGAAGGGTTCTCGGATACCTACTCCCTGGTTTACCATATCCATCCGCCGACAGCTGTGCTGAAGATCGATCCTTCCTATTCAGTTGCTCCCGAGATCGGGGAACAGGATAATATGCAGCACCGTAAATACAGCGGGTTCGATATCCCGCCTGCCGGTGATTACCTGGAAAGCAGGGTCCCTGTGCTGGTTAACAGCGATGTGCACATCAGCCTTGCGGCTCCGAAAAAAAGCATGAAGGACTATTTCTTCAAGAACTCGGGAGCCGATGAACTGATCTTTATCCATCGTGGCAGCGGCCGCCTGAGGACAATGTACGGTACCCTCACATTCAGTTATGGGGACCACCTGGTCCTTCCCCGGGGAGTCACTTATCAGCTTGAATTTGATACGGAGGACAACCGCCTGTTTATTGTTGAATCCTTTACACCCCTGCGCTTTCCGAAACGCTACATGAACAGGGAGGGACAGTTGCTGGAGCATGCACCCTTCTGCGAACGCGACCTCCGCAAGCCGGAAGGACTGGAGTCGCATGATGAAAAGGGAGATTTTCTTGTGATGGTCAAACGGGATGACCGGATCTGGCCATACCACTTAGCCTCCCATCCCTTCGACCTCATCGGCTGGGACGGTTATCATTACCCCTACGCCCTTTCCATCCACGATTTTGAACCCATTACCGGCAGGCTGCACCAGCCGCCACCGGTTCACCAGACCTTTGAGACCAATACTTTTGTGATGTGTGCCTTTGTTCCCCGTTTATATGATTACCACCCGGAGTCCATCCCTGCACCCTACAACCACAGCAACGTCGATTCCGACGAGGTGCTCTATTATGTGGATGGTGATTTCATGAGCCGGAACAACATCAAACAGGGCAATATCACTTTGCATCCGAAAGGCATCCCCCACGGTCCACACCCCGGTGCCGTGGAACGCAGCATCGGAGCAAAAGAGACAAAAGAACTCGCCCTCATGGTCGATACATTCAAACCACTGATGCTGACGAAACAGGCATTTTTGATAGAAGACCCGACGTACTACCGGTCGTGGCTTGTTGATTAATTCAAAACTCAAAACTCAAAGCTCAAAGCTCAAAGCTCAAAAGGTCAATATCTCAATATCTCAATATCTCAATATCTTAAACCTATGAACACAAACAATATCTCCGCCGATTTCCTGCCTTTGAACGGCACGGACTTCGTAGAATTTTATGTCGGGAACGCCAAACAGGCTGCACATTATTACCAGACCGCCTTCGGTTTTCAGCCACTGGCCTACGCAGGTCTTGAAACCGGACTGAAGGACAAGACCTCCTATGTGCTGCGACAGGGAAAGATCACCTTTGTCTTTACCACCTCCCTGGTGCCCGATTCCCCCATCGCGGATCATTGCAAACTACATGGCGACGGCGTGAAATATGTTGCCCTCTGGGTTGACGATGCACGGAAGTCATTTGAAGAAACCACGAAACGGGGCGCCAAAGCTTACATGCAACCAACTGTTATGAAGGATTCAGATGGCGAGGTCGTTTGCTCAGGCATCCATACTTACGGAGAGACCATCCATCTTTTTGTGGAACGCAAAAATTACCGGGGCATTTTCCTGCCGGGTTTCGTAAAATGGGAGCCACTTTACCGTCCTGAAGGGGTAGGGCTGAATTATGTTGACCACATGGTGGGCAATACAGGCTGGGGTGAGATGAATACCTGGGTTGATTTCTACAGGGATGTAATGGGATTTTCCCAGCTGATCTCCTTTGACGACAACGATATCTCCACTGAATATACCGCGCTCATGAGCAAGGTGATGGTGAACAGCAACCAGTACATCAAGTACCCGATCAATGAACCTGCACACGGAAAGAAAAAATCTCAGATCGAGGAATACATCGATTTCTACAAGGGAGCAGGCGTGCAGCATGTCGCCATGGCCACCGACAACATTCTGGAGACAGTTGCCAGCCTCCGCGACCGCGGGGTGGAATTCCTCCGGGTTCCTGATGCCTATTATGATACCCTGATGGAAAGGGTCGGTCATATTGAGGAGACTATCGCCCCACTCAAAGAGATGGGGATTCTTGTTGACAGGGATGAGGAGGGTTACCTTCTCCAGATCTTCAGCAAACCGGTGGAGGACAGGCCAACCGTATTCTTTGAGATCATTCAGCGAAAAGGCGCACGTTCATTTGGCAAAGGCAATTTCAAGGCATTGTTCGAATCCATAGAGATCGAACAGGCAAAAAGGGGCACACTTTAATCATGGCAACGACTGACCCAACAACACATCCGGATCTGAGGTCCTGGATCCCCGTTCCGGAAGGAAGTGATTTTCCGATCCAGAACCTTCCCTATGGGATATTTTCCCTGGAGGGCGGACCCCCTAGGGCGGGAACGATCATCGGTGATACCGTCATCGATCTTTACTCCCTTACCTCCATGGGCTATCTCTACGATACGGGCATTTCCCCGGCTGTATTTAACCAGGAGTCGCTGAATGATTTTATCGCACTGGGGAAGCCATCCTGGAGGAAGTTCAGGGAGGGATTGTCATCCCTGTTTTCGGAAGGGAACCCTGAATTAAGAGACAGCGCAGAGGATTGCAAGGATGTGCTGATCCCGGCCGGCGAAGTTGTATTGCACATGCCGGTAAGGGTTGGAGATTATACCGATTTTTATTCCAGCAAGGAGCATGCAACCAATGTAGGGATCATGTTCCGCGATCCGGCAAATGCCCTGCTGCCCAACTGGAAGCACCTGCCGGTAGGGTATCACGGACGGGCATCTTCCATCGTCGTTTCAGGTACGCCCGTTCACCGGCCGAAAGGTCAGACAAAAGCGGATGATGCCGCAAATCCTGTTTTCGGGCCGACAAAGCAGTTTGATTTTGAACTGGAGATGGCCTTCATTACCGGGAAGAAGACGAGCCTCGGCGAATCGGTTTCTACTGCCCGGGCGGAAGATCATATCTTCGGTATGGTACTGTTCAACGACCTTTCCGCAAGGGATATCCAGAAGTGGGAGTATGTGCCCCTGGGACCATTCCTGTCCAAGAACTTTGGATCGGTGGTATCTCCATGGATCGTCACCCTCGATGCGCTGGAGCCTTTCCGCGTGGCGGGACCGGTGCAGGAACCTGCCGTACTGCCCTATCTTCAGTTCAGCGGAGCACGGAACTTTGATGTGGCCCTGGATGTATTCATACAGCCGGAAGGTCAGAAGCCCTTCCCGGTTTGTCATTCAAATTACCGGTACATGTACTGGAATATGGCCCAGCAGCTGGCTCACCAGACGGTGAACGGATGCAACATCAATGTAGGCGATATGTATGCCTCCGGGACCATCAGCGGACCCGAAGAGGGTTCTTTCGGCTCCATGCTGGAGATCGCCTGGAAAGGAAGTAAACCACTGGTACTGCCTGACGGGTCGAAGCGGTCATTCATCGAAGACCATGATACCATAATCTTTCATGGTTATTGTGAAAAAGAGAAATTAAGGATCGGATTCGGGGAAGCGATAACAAAAGTGCTTCCAGCAAAATAAGCAACCATGAAGGAAAACAGGGAATACATCCATTTCGACCCCAAGGAGGAGAGCATACCGGCGTTTCATCGCCTGATGCTGGGAGCCGTTGGACCAAGGCCTATCGCCTTTGCCAGCACCATCGACCGGGAGGGCCGTCCGAATCTTTCCCCCTTCAGTTTTTTCAATGTCTTCGGCGCAAACCCGCCGGTGCTTATCTTCTCTCCTTCACGGAGAGGGAAGGACAATACCACCAAGGATACCTATGATAATGTCAAAGAGGTTCCGGAAGTGGTCATCAATGTAGTCTCTTTCCCGATGGTGCAGCAGGTAAGCGACGCCAGCGCGGATTTCCCGAAGGGTGTGAATGAGTTTGAAATGGTGGGCTTCTCCATGGAGCCTTCCCAGCTTGTGAAACCTTTCCGTGTAAAGGAATCGCCGGTCCAGATGGAGTGCAGGGTGCTGCAGGTTATAGAGACCGGAGTCGGAAACGCGGCCGGAAATTTAGTGATCTGCGAGATCCTTAAGATGCATGTTGATCCGGCTATACTTAACGAAAAAGGAGCGATCGATCCCGACAAGATCGACCTGGTCGGCAGAATGGGAGGAAATTTCTATGTAAGAGCCTCCGGTGATGCCGTGTTTGAAGTAAGGAAACCGGATTCTCAGTGATTAAATGCGTGATGCAATTGCAGCGCGGGATCCGGATTAAGAATTTTATGATATCGAACAAATGGAAATGAACGAAATACTGGACAGACTGCCACGGCACCTGCGCAGCCTTGTTATTGATCAGCCTTACGAGAATTATACAGCCCAGGACCATGCGCTCTGGCGGTATGTGATGCGCCAGAATATCAATTTCCTTGGCAGCGTAGCGCATGCCTCGTACCTGGAGGGCCTTCGCAAAACAGGGATCAGCATTGAGCAGATCCCGCACATGTATGGCATGAACCGCATCCTGAGTCAACTTGGCTGGGCCGCTGTGGCTGTGGATGGCTTTATTCCTCCTTCAGCATTCATGGAATTCCAGGCATGGAATGTACTGGTCATTGCAGCCGATATCCGTCCGATGGAACAGATCGGCTATACCCCGGCCCCTGATATCGTTCATGAAGCCGCAGGGCATGCACCCATCCTTGCCGACCCGGTTTATGCTGCCTACCTGCGCGAATTCGGAGAGATCGGCGCCCGGGCATTTTCAACACCCTGGGATATGAAAATTTACGAAGCGATCCGCCATCTCTCCATCCTGAAGGCAGATCCTTACTCTGATGCAGATCAGATCCGTGAGGCAGAGGAGAGACTTTCCTCATTATCGGCCCAGGCGGGAGAACCTTCTGAACTGTCGCTGATAAGGAACCTTCACTGGTGGACCGTTGAGTACGGACTGATCGGAAGTCTTGAAGAACCCCGGATCTATGGAGCAGGCTTGCTCTCCTCCATCGCCGAAAGCTATTACTGCCTTCAGCCGAAGGTTAAAAAGATTCCTTATACCCTGGATGCTGTGAATTTCAACTTTGATATCACGGAACCCCAGCCTCAATTGTTTGTTACGCCGGATTTTGAAACACTTTCGAAGGTGCTGAATGAGTTTGCCGATACAATGGCCCTCAGAAAGGGCGGACTTGAAGGAGTTAAAAAAGCGATTCGTTCAGAGAATACGGCAACCGTGGTTTTCAGTTCGGGACTCCAGGTTTCAGGTACTTTTACAGAGGTCATTGAACGGGCGGGAGAGCTCGTTTACATCCGCACCACGGGACCCTCCAGCCTGAGCGTTTCCGGGAAACAGCTTTCGGGCCACGATAAAAATTACCATTCGCAAGGATTCGGATCACCTGTCGGGCAGATCCGGCAGCTGGCTGTTGCCCTGGAAGATTTTTCAGAGGAGGAGCTTGGCCAGATCGGCCTGTTCCCCGGGGAGCATGTCCGTCTTGAATTTGAATCCGGCGTCACTGTGAAAGGTGTCCTCGAGGGGAGAACCTTCCATGAGGGGAAACTCATCCTGCTCAGTTTCGCTGAATGCACAGTAAACTACGAAGGAAAACTTCTTTTCCAGCCCTCCTGGGGCATTTATGATGTGGCCATCGGCACCCGTATCACTGCTGCCTTTGCAGGCCCGGCGGATGCAGAAGGATTTGGCCTGACCTATGCGGTTCCCGAAGAAAAGACACACCGGATCACTCATACTCCCGAAGCGAAAAAACGGCATGCCCTCTATCAGAAGGTCAGGGATATCCGTGAACAGAACTGTGGTTTCATCACCCTTCCGGGGATATGGGAAGAACTGGTGTCCGACCATCCCGAAGACTGGCTCTGTGCGCTGGAGGTGCTGGAACTGTTAAAGGACAAAAAGATCCGCGATGGCTTTTACGATGAGGTTGTTGAATACCTCCGGTCAAAACGTTCCCAGGGCGAGATCATGGCCAAGCTGATCGATGATGGGATTTCGCTGGTTGTCTGAAAGTTGATTATTCCATACTTTTGCATCCCTGTTCCGGCCTCTTTTAGGCCGGACTTTTTATTCTGAAAAACTGATCTATGTTAAAGAAAATATCCGGTCTGATTTTATCCACGAAAACCACGCTGGTTTTACTACTGGTCTTTGCCGTTTCCATCGGCACCGCTACCATCATCGAAGAGAAATATGATACCGTAACGGCAAGGCTGCTCATTTACAACACCCATTGGTTTGAAGTGGTTATGCTGCTGCTGGCACTGAATTTCATCGGGAATATTCAACGGTTCAAACTGCTAAGGAAAGAAAAGCTGGCACCCCTTGTTTTTCATCTTGCATTTATTTTACTCATCGCAGGCGCCGGTTATACCCGGTATATCGGTTTTGAAGGTATGATGCACATCCGGGAGGGGCATTCCTCCGATATCATCTGGTCGGCTGATCCTTACCTCCAGGTGAATGTTACAAGTAAAGGGGAAACGAAATCGTATGAGCGGAAAATGTTCCTCAGCGAGAACACCCGGAATTCGTTTCATGTAAAAATGGACGGGGGATCACTTGGGGAGATCCGGGTTGATTACCGGGATTATATGGCCAATGCCATGCAAAAGATCAATGAGCATGTGCCCGGCGGGGTAAACATCCTTCAGCTTATGCTTGCAAACAAAGGCGGCCGCCAGACTATCCTGATAAAGGACGGGGAGGTTCTCGATTATGGTCAGGCCTCCATTTCCTTTAATAGCCCGGGGAAGCTAAATTCCATTCGGGTGGTTGAAAAGGACGGGAAGCTGTTCATGCATTCCCGCAGCGGTATTATAAGGACGATTATGCATGGCATGGATGCCGGCAAAGACTCCGTTATAACGCTTCCATTGAGTGATACAATTAAGGAATTAAATCCCGGTTTTCTTTACCAGACACAGGATTTGATGTTGATGTATGTCCGGCTGTTTGTGAAGGCGAAGGAAGAGCTGATCCGCGGTTCCGCGGAGGACAAAGGTGCAGAAGCCCTTCTCGTGGATGTCACCTGCAAAGGGAAAACGCAGTTGGTGCCTGTATTTTGCGGTTCAAATGATGATCCTGGTTTCCGGACTGTTAAACTGGAGGGGGGTGAAATGCAGATAGCCTGTGGCCCGAAAGCGATGCGGCTGCCCTTCTCCATCCGTCTTGATGATTTTATCCTCGACCGCTATGCCGGATCCATGAGCCCGTCCTCCTTTGCCAGCCAGGTGACACTGAGCGATCTACGGAAGAACCTTGAGCAAAAACACAGGATCTATATGAATCATGTGCTCGATTATAACGGATACCGGTTTTTCCAGTCATCCTACGATATGGATGAGCAGGGAACAATTTTATCCGTCAACCATGATTTCTGGGGAACCTGGATCTCCTATGCCGGCTACATCCTCCTGGGGGTCGGCTTCGTTTTTACCCTGCTGAGCAGAAATTCAAGGTTCCAGACAGTAAGGCGGTCGATCCGGGAAGTCAGGCTTAAACGAAGGGCAGCGCAGATTCTTATGCTGATCTTTTTTATTTCCGGCACTTCAGCAGCATTCTCCCAGTCAGAAGTTCGAAAACCGGTAAGTGCCGCACATGCGGATAAATTCGGTCATCTCCTCGTTCAGACCTTTGACGGCCGTTTTGAGCCGATGCATACCATGGCCTGTGACGTCATGCACAAACTTTCGCGGAAAGATGATTTCAGGACTGACCAGAAAGGTGCAATGACGGGCATGCAGGTATTTATGGATATTATCCTGGATGCACCTTACTGGAAACAGCAGAAAATAATAATGGTCCGTGAAAAGTCGGTTCAGAAGATGCTCGGGATTGATGGGAATTATGCCTCCTTCAATGACTTCCTCGATTCGCATTCAGCCTATAAGCTGAGGGAAGCAGTCGAAAAAGCCTTCCGGAAGAAACCAGCAGAACAGAACGTTTTCGACAAAGAGGTGATCAAGGTGGATGAGCGGGTCAATGTGATGCTCACCATCCTGAATGGTAATCTGGTTAAAACCTTCCCGCTTCCGGGAGCCCCAGACCACAAGTGGATCAGTTTTGTTGATTCCCTGGCATATCGCCCCCTGATACAGCCCGTAAATATCACTTCCGCTGATCTCCGGTCGGATGTTGTGACTTACAATATTATCATGCAGCGCTACCTCATGTCGGTTTATGAAGCTACCGCCTCAGGTGATTATTCAAAAGCTGACAGGATCCTTGCCGGCATGGATGAGATCCAGCGGAACGGCACACCGGAGAACCTGCTGCCGTCCAGATCGATGGTAAATGTTGAGATTCGCTATAACAAGGCCGGGATCTTTGATCTCCTGAAAAATGTTTATGGGTTGCTTAGTATTCTGCTGCTCATTTTTGCTTTTATTGATAACCTTCGCACAAAGAAAAGCCGGATCATCACCTGGCTCCTCTGGTTTTTTATTGCCGTATTGTTTGCTGCGTTTCTTTATCATACATACGGGATGGGACTCCGCTGGTACCTCACAGGCCATGCTCCCTGGAGCAACGGGTACGAAACCCTGCTGCTGGTTGGCTGGGCAAGCCTGCTGGCAGGATTCTGTTTTATGCGCTATTCGAAGATCACCATCGCGGCAACCGCTCTCCTGGCATTTTCTGTGCTGATGACTGCCGGTCACAGCAGTTATGACCCGCAGCTTACCAACCTGCAGCCGGTACTGAAATCCTACTGGCTGATCATCCATGTGGCCGTGATCACGATCAGCTATGGTTTCCTTGCACTGGGCTTTATCCTTGGGCTGATCAATCTTTTCATATACCTCTTTAAAACGGATGGCAACAAGCTGAAGCTGAGTCTGGTGATCGAAGAACTGACACTGACCAATGAAATGGCGCTTTCTGTGGGGATTGTCATGGCAACTCTCGGCACTTTCCTGGGAGGCATCTGGGCCAGTGAGTCGTGGGGCCGATACTGGGGCTGGGATTCAAAAGAAACCTGGGCCCTGATCATCGTGATCACTTATGCCATTGTGCTGCACCTGAGGTTCGTCCCTAAAACCAGAGGGAACCTGGTATTCAATATTGCCTCTGTTGTTGGTTTCGGAAGTGTGATCATGACCTTCGTTGGCGTAAACTATTACTTCTCAAAAGGACTTCACAGCTATGCCGCTGATGATACCCCTGTATTCCCCTGGTGGGGGTGGATGATGATTTGTTCATTGTTGGCGTTGGTTCTGCTGGCTTTCTTTAGGGAGAGATCTGTAGAAAAAAAATAACGTATATTTGCGTCATAATTTTTAATTATGGCGAAGAAAGAGTTGTTTACCACCGATCAGCAGTACACGGCTTCCTTCTTTAAGGCACTTGGCCATCCGGCCAGGCTGGCGATAATGCAGTACCTGGCAGAGCAGAAGGTTTGTATCACCGGTGATATTTCTGAAGAACTGCCCCTTAGCCGCACCACCATTAACCAGCACCTTACGGAATTAAAGAAGGTCGGGTTGATCCAGGGCCAGATCGAAGGTGCGAAGGTGAACTATTGTCTTGATCCGGAAAAACTTGGGGAACTGAAAGTTGTTTTCAATGCTTTCTTTTCTACGGTTGACCTGAAGGGGGAGGTGGAGTGCAAGGGGTGATAAGGTGATGAGGGTTGAAGATCATTTGGATAACCAGTTTAAAAATACAGGAAATGGAAGAGAATCTGAAAAACGGCCCGGGAACGGGAAATGACAACAGTAAGAAGGATTGTGGCTGCGAGGGTGGTGATTGCTGCCAGCCTAAGAAAAGCAATAAGATGACAAAGATCCTTTTCGGAGTCATTTTACTTGCTGCATTGAGCATCATAGTGATCAAACTGGTGAATCCGCCGGATCCTGCCGTAGCAAAAGCAAAATCCGGTTGCTGTGCCGACCCGAAGGCTTCGGGCTGTGACACCTCCAAACAGTCGGGATGCGATACTTCGAAAGGCTCGTCCTGTTGTTCCAAAAAGTAATATTGATGAGTCCATGGTTCAGGGAAAAATGAATGTGGAGATCCCCGTTGTTTCTACCGGGTGGACGGCTTCAGACCTCTGGAATACCATTAAGGTGAGATGGTCGGTTCGCCGGATGAATTACACAGTTGCTCCAGGGCTCTATGCTGTTGGCGCCCCCGGGACAGAATCCCATGTTTTTGTGACCGCCAACTTCAAACTGACCTTCGACCTTGTGCGGCGCGAACTTGCCGGTATGAATGCCTGGCTGCTGGTACTTGATACCAGGGGAATCAACGTCTGGTGTGCTGCAGGAAAAGGAACCTTTTCGACAGATGAACTTATCCTAAGAATAGAAAAAACAGGCCTTTCAGGAAGGATCTCACACCGCAAAGTCATTGTCCCCCAGCTTGGCGCTGTTGGCATCTCCGCCCATGAAGTTAAAGCACGTTGCGGGTATTCGGTTATTTACGGTCCGGTAAGGGCAACCGATATCCCTGCCTATGTTGCTTCCGGGCTTAAGGCCAGCCCGGAAATGCGGAAGGTGAATTTCAGTATGTGGGACAGGATGAAACTTATCCCGGTTGAACTGGCCAACGGAAAGCATTACCTGTGGCTGGTTCCTGCATTGTTCCTGATCCTTTCCGGAATCAACAGGCACGGATATTCTGTGGACCTGGCTTACAAAAATGGTTTGCGTTCAGTGCTTGTGCTTTACATAGCCTACCTGGTCGGATGCGGTCTGACCCCGGCGCTGTTGCCATGGGTGCCTTTCAGGAGATTCGCCCTCAAAGGCCTGCTTACCGGGATGATCACCTCACTTATCCTGATGTACTTCGGACTGCTGGGAAATAACGTGACTGAGATTGTTTCGTGGTTCCTGATGATCGGGGCGGTCTCCTCGTTCACTGCGATGAACTTCACAGGAACTTCAACATTTACATCACTTTCAGGGGTTCAGAAAGAGATGAAGACAGCGTTGCCTGCTCAGATCACAATGGCTGGCCTCGGGGTTATTTTGTGGATCATTTCAAAATTTATCGGATCATGAACGGTTTGGTTTACCTGAAAAATGTGGTAACACTGGAACTCGATGCAGAAAAATGCACCGGATGCCGGATGTGCCTGATTGTTTGTCCGCACGAGGTTTTCGGCATCGCAGACCGGAAAGCCGTCATCCTCCAGCGTGATCTTTGCATGGAATGCGGCGCCTGCGAAAAAAACTGCCCGGAAGGAGCGATCAGTGTCAGATCCGGAGTGGGTTGTGCTGCCGGCATTATCAATGGCATCCTTCGCGGAACCGAACCCAGCTGTGACTGTGGTTCATCCGGAACCTGCTGTTAGCCGAATCCATAACTTTCAAGGCCCCCCCCCTCCTACATCCTCTGCCTTCCGCCTTCCGTTTTCCCCTTCCGTTCTCAGAATATCTTACCTTTGCATTTAGAATGATTATAAATGGAGAATATTGAGGACATCACCATACTGGAACAAAAAAGCCAGATGCTTGTCGCTGCAAGGGCTTCGAAGGAAGCTGCATTGCTGGCCGGCAAAGCTGCAGGTATTCTCATCGATTATGCCATCCGGAACAAGATCATCGAAACTGCTTTCTATTACCTGGATATTGCGCTGATCCTTTCCAGTGATATGAATCTGGGTACGGAGCCCGTGCTGGCCATTCTTCTGAAAGAGTTGCTTGAAAAGGGGGCGATCACAGCGGAAAAAGCAGATGCTGAGTTCGGTCAACAGGTGCGGGAACTGATCACCGGCATGCAGAAAATTGAGAAGCTTGACACATCAAAATATACGTCGAATTCAGAGAATTTCATAAAACTTCTGCTTACCATTTCTGAGGATGTCCGTGTTATCCTGATCCGGCTCGGACAGCGCCTTCACGACCTGCGTACACTGCATCAGTATCCACCTGAAGTGCAGAAGAAGATCGTTGGGGAGATCAATGTATTATACAACCCCATCGCACACCGGATCGGACTTTACAGCATCAAAACGGAAATGGAAGACCTGGCAATGCATTTTTCAGAGCCGGAGATTTACAGGGAGCTTGCCCAAAAGGTAAAGGAAACCCAAAAGGTCCGGGATGTTTACACGAAGGGATTTATTAAGCCGATCGGGGAATTGCTGGAAAAGAACGGGTTTGACTGCGAGGTAAAAAGCCGGACCAAATCGATTCCGAGCATCCGGAAGAAAATGCTTGTTCAAAAAGTCGAATTTGACAAGGTATATGACCTTTTTGCAATCCGGATCATTATCAACAATGTGGTGGAGAATGAAACAGCAGACTGCTGGAAGGTTTACTCACTGATCACCGACATTTATACGCCCAACCCAAGAAGGTTGCGCGACTGGATCTCTTTCCCCAAGGCGACAGGTTACGAATCGCTGCATACTACAGTTATCGGCCCTGAAGGACGCTGGGTGGAGGTTCAGATCCGAACAAGGCGCATGGACGACATTGCCGAGAAGAGTGTAGCCGCTCACTGGAAATACAAATCAGGCGATAAAAAAGGGGGGCGGGCTGAATTTTATGCCGCTATCCGTGAATTGCTGGAACAGCCTGAAAATGCAAAACCCGAAAAACAGACCACCCGTGAGAAACGTGAATTATATTCGGATGAGATCTTCGTTTTTACTCCGAAAGGGGACCTGAAAAAATTAACGGCAGGCTATACTATCCTGGACTTTGCGTTCGAGATCCATTCGGAGATCGGGTCCACCTGCACCGGGGCCATCGTCAACGGTGTGATGGTTCCCCTGAAGCATGTCCTGAAAAACGGTGATACGGTGAAAATCATCACCTCCCGGTCACAGAAACCGAGCCATAACTGGCTAGAATTTGTAAAAAGCCCCCGGGTCATTTCCCGCATCAAGCATGCCCTGAAAATGGAGACCTATAAGGAGGCCGACAACGGGAAGGAGATCATCCGGAACAAGGTGGTGCAGCTTGGGCTTGAATTTACCGATCTTGTTACCCACAAACTTGTTGATGCCTTCTCCTGTGAAAACATTCTGGACCTTTACCAGAAATTCGGAGAGGGTAAACTCGACCCGTTGAAGATCAAAAAAGCACTGGCTGAGCCGGAAAAAGAAGAAATACACGCAGTTCCTAAAAAAGAGGAGGATTTTCCAGGCAGGGTCAGTGATGTCCTTTCCGGTAAAGAGGATTTTATCCTGATCGATAAGGGGATCAATTTCATACACTACCAGTTCGCCAAATGCTGCAACCCGATTCCGGGCGATAAAATCTTTGCCTTTGTCAGCGTCAGCCAGGGGATCCGGATCCACAAGACCAATTGTCCCAATGCCAAGGATCTGGTAACCCGCTACGGTTATCGGGTGATGGAAGCACGGTGGAAGGAATTTGACGCGGAGAAGAGTTTTACTGCTTATCTCAGTATTTCCGGAAATAATAAAGGCAACATCCTGGAGATCCTGAGCGATTTCCTGACGCGGGAACTAAAGGTCAGCATCCGTTCTTCTTCCATACAGAAGATTTCCGGGAACATGTATTCCTGCGAGATCGGTATTTTTGTTGATACACGTACTCACCTGAAGGATATCATCAACCGGCTTCAGAAGCTAAAAGAGGTGACGAGTGTGAAGCAGGTTAATTAGGAAGACAGGAAGGCGGAAGGCAGAGGGCGGAGGATGGAAAAACATTACGATATTTGAGTTTTAAATGGAGTTTCTTTTTAGAGGTTTTATTTTAATCAGGAATCATGAATAAATTAAATATACTCTGGACTACGGGAGAGAAGGACGTTGCCATGCGGATGATTTTTATCTACGTAATGGACTCTAAAGCCATGGGATGGTGGGACGAGATCGATCTGATCATCTGGGGACCTTCCGCAAAACTCGCAGGTGAGGACCCTGCAATCCGTAAAGAGCTGGATTACATCATGCAGAGTGGGGTCAAAGTAGATGCATGCAAAGGGTGTGCGGATTCTTATGGGGTTACCGGGACTCTTGAAAGCATGGGGATCACCGTTCGTTATATGGGTGAGCCGCTTACCCATCTGCTGAATAGTGGCGAGAAACTCGTCACTTTTTAGAAATATTGCAGTACTCTGCTGGACAGTCGGCCAGCTACCTCAATTAATTATCTGAAAAATCTGCTTCTTTTGGTGTCACCGGGGCGAGCAATGCTATGTTCTCTTTCCTTGCGGTGCTGTCGTCCTGGAAATCTGTTTCCTTAGGGGCTGATGGGGCCAGCAAAGACAGGTTGACTTCTTCTTTTGGAGTTACCGGCAGTACAGAAGGATATTCGATCGTAATGATCATTTTGTTTTTCTCAGATTTTACGGTAACTATTGGCTCGCTTGCAAACATGACTGTTATATTCAGGAAGAAGGTTATGATTGCGATAATGATTTTTGTTTTCATAAGGTTGGTTGTTTGGAATTTGGTGATAAGACGGTGAAACATAGCCGTTGTTACAATCAGTTGATTGATATGAAACGGATGTAATTGTCTAACATATAGTCAATTAACAGACATTCTGGCGCTTTTTCTGATCGATGTGTGCCCGTTAAAAATCGGTTAAACCCGGAAAAAACACGGCGGATGCCAGTGGCTGGATACTGGATGCTGGATACTGGATACTGGATGCTGGATCATCACGCGTCACGTGAAGTTTGACTGCTGACTATTTACTAACTTTGTTTCTGTAAACCCACCTTTTATGGATACAGCGGTAAAAGACCCTATGGTTGAAGATGTCATCCGACATTCACTGTCGGCTTCAGAAGAATTTGAGGCACTTGATCAGGAGCAGACCGACCGGATCGTGAGAGCCGTTTATGAGGCTGCTTTTCAGAACCGTCGTGTACTTGCTGAGATGGCCTTCAATGAAACAGGGATCGGGAATATTGCGGATAAGACGGTAAAGAATATCATTGCATCCAGGTTTGTATTCCGGGATATCAGGGACCAGAAGACTGTCGGCATCATTTCAAGCAACCAGGATACAGGGATTACTGAGATCGCCCGGCCGATGGGGCCGGTGTTCATGGTAACACCCATCACCAACCCGACATCCACGGCCATATTCAAGATCCTTATTGCCATGAAAACCCGAAATCCGGTCATCCTTTTTCCGCATGGTGCTGCCCGGAAATGCACGATCGAAACAGCATCTCTCCTTTATACCGCTGCCCGAAATGCCGGAGCTCCGGAACATTGCATACAGTGGATACCGAAAGCAACCCGGGAACAGGTGCTGCTCTTCATGAGTCATAAGAAGGTTGCCCTGGTACTTGCAACCGGTTCCGTCAGCCTGGTGAGGGCCGCCTATTCATCAGGGAACCCCGCAATCGGGGTCGGGCCCGGGAATGTTCCTGTATATATCGGGAAAAGCGCCGATGTCCCCTTTGCCATCAGCCAGATACTTGTTTCAAAACTTTTTGACAATGGTACCATCTGTGCCAGTGAACAGGCGGTGGTGGTCTCAAAGTACAATGCGCAACAGGTTCGTGAAGAGTTCCTGCGCAGGGGGGCCTATTTCCTTTCACCGGAAGAAATTGAAAAAGTTGGGAGAGTGTCATTTAATACAGCCCAACGTTCAATGAACCCGGAGGTGATCGGGCAGACAGCTATTAAAATTGCCACCCTGGCGGGGATCAATGTTCCGGCGGAAACGGTCCTACTGATCGCTGAAATGGAAAAACACCAGGTAGGGCTTTCATGGCCGCTGTCGCTGGAAATCCTGGCGCCCATCCTTGCCTTTTATGAGGTGGAGAGTTTTGACGAGGGGATCAGCATGTGCAGGACGATCAATGAACATGGGGGCCTTGGCCATACTGTCAGCATATTTTCGAATGATCCTGAAAAGGTTATTTATTTTGCTCATGCACTTCATGCCGGGCGAATTGTGGTGAACACGCCCTCTTCCCAGGGAGCGCTTGGAGGATTGTACAACAAACTTACACCCTCCATGACTCTTGCCTGCGGGTCAGGTGGGAAAAACTTTACAACAGATAACATTTCGGTGAAACACCTTCTCAACATACAACGTATTGCATACCGCCACCTTGCGTTTTGCATGGAGCACCAGCAAACCGGTGCGTTTTGCTGCGACGCCGGTCTTACACTGGAAGAGATCGATAAAAACTGTACCCTTTACAGGGAACAATCCGGGTATGGAAACTGCTGAATTATTTCCTTACTGACACTTGTAGGTCAGGCTTCCTGAGATATGCGTGTTCGGCTGGTCAGGACGGAAAGAATAGATAAATGTCTGCGGATAACCGGTTCCGGTATAATCCGAAAAGTTAATGGCTTTGTAAGCGTTCGTACTGTCGGGATTGTAATACCCCAACAGGTTGTTAGCCGACCAGTAGAGATAGGAGATCTGGGGTTCGCCGGTCGTCTTGTAATAGTTCTTCTTGTCGTCGTAACCAAGCTTTACACGGTAGGTTGACCATCCTGCATTCCCCACCTTGGTAAACTGGGCGTAATCGGAGACATTGGATTTGGCGTAGTTGTAAATCGTTGAATCGGTGGTATAGTTGATATAATCGGTGGTCGACTTCGCAACGGTCCGTATAACCTGGTTGGTGCTGTTGTAAGTGTAATTGGTAACAATGTTCAGTGTGATTCCTCCGCTATGATGGTGTTTCAGGGTCTGCATGATGCGCTTTGATGCGTCATAAGCGTAATAAATGGTATCTGAATTGCCTGAATTATCACTCCAGTTGGAAAAAGAAAATTCATTTCCGGTGTAATTGTATTTTCTGACAAGCGAAGTGTCGGCTGCGCCGGTTTGTTCTTTTACCAGGGAGAGTTTGCCGGAATTGTCAAATGTATAGTAGGTGGAAACGGTTGTCCCGTTGGTTGTGGTGACAGCCTTCAGCAGTTTACAGGTAACTTCAGTTGTTTCTGTTGAATCCGATTTTTTGCATCCGAACAGAACAACTGTAATGGCTGCAAATAACATGACCAGTTTTTTCATAAGTAAGAATTTTGAATATTGAAATGGCTGATTAGTAAGTGTCTCTTTAAGAATTCAAAGATAATCAGGTTTTTTTGTTGTAAAATCAGAAAGTTGACAATTCTTGCAGAAAATCTTAATTTTTAGGTGGATAATTGCATTCATTTTATTTTCCATGCCATACCTGCATCCGGCAGGGTTGCATTTATCCTGATAGGGGTTCCGTTTACCTACGGTATTCACAGATCCTGCAGATCCCTGTTTTTTTGCCTTGTCCCCTGTGGTCTTGTTTCTTTTCGTATTTTTATGGTCCTGATTTACGGAAAGATCCCGTATTATCCGGATAGAAACCAGCAAATTCAGTACTGAAGCTACTTTCAGGAATCTTTAATCCAACGACCATGAAAAAAATAATCCCCCTTATTGGTGTTCTTTTTATGATAATCTCTGGTGTCTTCGCTCAGAAAGAGGTTTACCACCCCACAGTTATCGCCAAAGCAACCTATTTTGATATCTCGCCTCCCCTGAGGGATATGGCAGGAATGGCACCGACTCATTCCGATCTTACATGGAAAGACGGGATTGTAAAGAACCGTTTTAACATTAAGAAAAAGGGCATGACTTACATGCCGGAAGGCGATGACCCTGCACGCCAGACAGCCTTCGGTAAGATGGTGACAGATACAACGATCCAGAATTTTGACGGAACAGGGAATGTCAATGGTTATATTCCTCCCGATACACATGGAGATGTTGGCCCGAATCATTACTTCCAGGTTGTGAATGCATCCTACCAGATCTTCAGCAAAACAGGAACTTCGCTTTTGGGTCCCCTGAACAGCAGCACGGTATGGAATGGAATGCCGAACAACTCCAATGACGGTGATGCCGTTGTTTTGTACGATGAGCAGGCGAACCGCTGGCTTTTCTCCCAATTCTCTCTGCCGAATTATCCCAACGGGCCCTTTTTCCAGATGATCGCCGTTTCCCAGACCCCGGATCCCACTGGTTCATGGTACCGCTGGCAGTATACCTTTACAGATATGCCTGACTACCCGAAATTCGGGATCTGGGGTGATGGCTACTATATGTCGATGAACCGCTTTACGGCCGGAGCTGGTAACTATGCCGGAACCGGAGCGGTAGCCTATGAACGTTCGGCCATGCTGACGGGTTCTCCGGGTGCCCAGATGATCCTTTTCACGCTTCCTTCCACCAACGAGGCATTCGGATTACTGCCATCCGATTGTGACGGTGCTTTCGCAAATGCAGGTACCCCGGCATATTTTACCTATATAAATGAACTGCCGGCCCATCTTGGAATTCTTGAATTTCATACTAACTGGGTCACACCGGCCAGTGCAACCTTCGGCAACCTGACCACAGTAGATGTTCAGACTTTTACTTCCGGCATCAGCGGGATCCCCCAAAAGGGAACAACGAAAAAGCTGGATGAGATCACCGACCGTCTGATGTACCGCCTTCAGTACAGGAAATTCTCAGACCACCAGTCAATGGTTACCAACCATACCGTAAACGCCGGATCTTCTATAGCCGGCGTACGCTGGTATGAGTTGCGCAAAACTGGCACTGCTTGGACGATGTACCAGCAGGGCACCTATTCTCCGGATGCCAACTTCCGCTGGATGGGCAGCATCGCAATGGATGCAAACGGTTCCATCGCACTCGGTTATTCCATTTCGAGCTCCACCATGTTTCCCTCCATCTACTATACCGGACGCCACAGCAATGATCCGCTGAATACGATGACCATCGCCGAAAAAGGGATCATCAACGGTGGAGGATCACAAACAGGGGGTGGATTCGGAACAGGCCGCTGGGGTGACTACAGTGCCATGTCTGTCGATCCTTCCGCCTCCTCTACCTTCTGGTATACAACAGAATATTATTCTTCCACTTCCGGAACCAGCTGGAAGACGAGGATCGGTTCCTTTCAGTTCACTACACCCTTTTCTGTGGCTGCTTCTGCTACGCCCAGAAGGCTTTGTGTAGGGGATACAACCCAGTTGAATGCTTCGGTTGCCGGCAGTACCGGTACCGTAACCTATTCATGGACTTCAGTGCCTGCAGGGTTCACATCCACGCTGCAAAGCCCCAAAGTTGCTCCACTGGTGAATACGGAATACTATATCAGTGTTGTCAACGGTACATCGACGGTCCACGACTCAGTTGATGTGCAGGTTTTTCCTGCCATGACTGTTTTTGCCGGAAATGATACCACCTGGTGCTGGTATGTCGTTCAGAATGATATCTCAGGATTTGTCTCAGGCTCAACACACCTGAAGTGGACCACCTCCGGCGACGGAACCTTTGACAACGATACCCTTATCACCACGATATATCACGTCGGCTCAGGCGATCATGCAACCGGATCTGTTAACCTTATTCTTACTGCCGATCCGCTGGCACCCTGCCTGACTGCCATCTCAGACCAAAAGCACATTGTTTTTGATGCCTGCACGGGTATCACCGAAAACACAACTCAGAAGTTCGGTCTGACTATATCACCCAATCCGTCAAATGGGACCTTCACAATCAACGTAGCCGGGGCCAATAAAGAAAAGATCAGCCTCAGCATCACTGATGTCTCCGGCAAACTGGTGTGGTCATCAGATGAGACCGCAACCGGCAGCACACTGATAAAACAGCTCAGCCTTGCGAAGTCGCCCAAGGGCGTTTATTTTATCAAAGCGCTTAAAGGAACAGAAAGCAAGGTTAGCAGTCTGGTCATCCAGTAATGCATGCCTGTGAAGTATTAACATAATACCGGAACCTGATGACGGATCAAAAAAAGAAACCGGCAAAAGATTCTAAAGCAAGGAAGGGCACCGGAACAAAAAATCCGGGCCCTTCCCTTGTTTTTTATGCTCTTATTGTTTTTGTTTTCGCCTTCATTCTATACGGCAATACACTTCACCATTCCTATGCGCTGGATGACGCTATTGTTTCCAAGGGAAACGAGTTTGTTCAGAAGGGGTTCGGAGGTATCCCGGATATCTTCTCTCATGGCTTCCTTTCCGGGTTCAATCACATGAACGACCAGTCATACCGGCCTGTTCCATTGCTGACCATGGCCGTTGAAACCGGGATCTGGGGTGAAAATCCGGGGACCCATCACTTTTTTAACGTACTCTATTATGCCCTGGCCTGCGTACTGATCCTCCTGCTCCTCCGGAAAATGTTACCGGCTTTTCCACCCCTCATCCCTTTACTTGTAGTCCTCCTTTTTACGGCTCATCCAATTCATACGGAAGCTGTCGCCAATTTTAAAAGCCGCGACGAGGTACTGAATTTCCTCTTTCTGGCCGGCATGCTGTATGCATTGTTCCGGTATTTGGAGTCAGGGAAAATGGTCTGGTACATTCTCGCTCCCTCCGCTTTCTTTCTTGCCCTGTTGACAAAGGAGCAGGCGGTAACCTTCCTGGTACTGATCCCGCTGGTACTTTATTATTTTACAGAAACTTCCCGGAAAAAGATCCTCGTATCGCTGATCCCATTCATGGCCATGGCCCTGCTATATATTTTCATCCGATGGTCGGTGCTGGATGTAATGACCTTCAAGGGGAAGATGACCATCGACAACAATGCACTCGCTTCCACCTTATCACATTCAGCAAGACTGGCAACGGCCATTCTGATACTCGGCAGGTACCTGCTGCTGCTTTTTTTTCCACATCCACTGAGTTACGACTATTCCTATAACCAGATACCCATCGTTTCATTCAGCAACATATGGGTGATCATCACCCTGCTGGTATTCTTAGCCTGGGGAGTTTATGCGGTTTACCGGATCCGGACTAAAGATGTTCACGGTTTCAGTTTCTTCTTTTTCGTGATCACGATGTCGGTTGTCTCGAATATTTTTATCCTGATCGGGTCGACTCTTGGCGAGCGGTTCTTATTGACGCCATCGTTTGTTTTCTGTATCAGCATACTTTTTATCACCGGGAAGATCCTGCGGACAGACCTCCATTCCGTCACTCTGCAGAAAAAGATACCTTTCCTTGCTGTTATCGGGCTTATCCTGCTTCTTTATTCTGTAAAAACCATAGCCCGGAATGCGGACTGGAAAGACAACCTGACCCTGTTTGAGGCTGATGTTGTTTCTGCGCCCAACAGCATGCGGACCCATTCTGCACTTGGGTATGAGTATTTCAGTCTGTTCAAGTCGGCCCAGGATCCTGCTGAAAAACAAAGCTATTATGAGAAGGCCGCCAGTGAGTTTGAGCGCAGTATTGAGATCTGTCCTGAGAATAACTACGCGCTTTATAATTACGGGGTGATGCAGTATAATTCCGGAAAACTGAATGAAGCAGTGGCTCTTTACCTGAAAGCAGTGAAGGTGGATTCGAATGACTGTAATTCATGGAATGACCTTTCTGTTATAACCTTCCAGCAGGCGCAGTATGATTCCTCACTCTTTTACTTTTCAAAACTATTACGGTGCCGGCCGGATGATCCGAAGGTCCTTGAAGCACTTGGGGTGATACATGCCCGAAAACAGGAGTATGGAAAAGCAGTTGAATTTTATAAGAAGGCGTTGAGCCTTGACCCTTCCCGGGAACTGACATATAACAACCTGATCCAGGTCCTCACAATACAGGGCGATACAGCGGGAGTGCGGTTCTACACAGAGCAGAAGAAACGGAACCTTCGTTAAGAATATTTTTTAACCTCAGGACCTAATTATTACAATTCAGGAACCCGACAAGGTAACTGTTGAAAATGGCGGTATGTGTCTCCATGGGCATGTGGCGGGCACCAGGAATCACTTTCAGGTCAATCGATGGTACGGCCCTTTTGAGTTTTTTCCCTGTCATCAGGTAGATGGTGCGGTCTTTCTTTCCCCAGATCACGAGGACCGGCAAATTCTTCAGCCCGGATGCATGAAGGGTCTGTATCTCATTCGCGTTGGCCAGTATGTTGACCACCGACTCGGCTGTTCCTTCAATCAGGAGTGGCTGCAGGTAGCCCGTTACAATAGCGGAGTCGGGTTCAACTCCATAGGCCCCCCTGAGTTTTTTTTTCATGTTATCATAGGTAAGATAGCTCTTCTCCGTAAAAGAGACCAAAATCCTTTTCATCGGCTGGGTCTTCGACATAGTGACGAAAGCCCCTGAGAGTTCGGTGTTCCGGATAAATACCATGCCGTCCACGAGGGTAAGCGTACGTGTCCGCTTCGGTTCCATCAGGGCCATAGCCTCTGCGGTACCACCTCCCATGGAATGACCAAGGATATTCCAGCGGGTTGTATCCTTCCCGTCGATCTGCTTAAGCAATCCCCAGATAAGCCTGGCACGATTGCTCTGCGACTGGTTGATCTTTGAATTCCGGTCGCTGTAGCCGAACCCCGGCAGGTCGATTGCCACCACACGATAACCCGAACGGATAAGGGTATCGTAATTGTTGCGAAAACAAAAGGTGGATCCGCAGAAGCCGTGGATCAGCACTACTTTTCCTTTTGGATGGGCAAGGCTGTCATTCCATGAACGGTAATGCAGGGAGATGGAATCAACCAGCATGAAGTGGCTGTTCGGATAAGGTTTCAGATCAGGTATCCGGTGAGAACCAGGCCGTCCGGAAAATGCGGAGAGGGAAACCAGGAACAGGAGGATAAAAAGAAGGGAGACAAGAGGTTTTTTCATAGGGTTGCACAAGACGTACAAATATCGGTCGATTTTCCGGATTCACGGAAAGAATTTGATCGGTTTACCACACCTTAATCAAGGCTGCCGGTTGTATATCATTTGGGAATCACTAATTTTGCGTACAGAAAAATTTGCCGGGTTTTTGTAATAATACCGGGGAATTACCGTTTTATCATGAAAGTTATTTGGAATGAATAAAAACAAACTGACGATATACCTTCCTGTCATTCTTTCGGGCGTTCTTCTGCTCGGGATTCTCATCGGTCTGCAATTGGGCCAGGGCTTAGGAGGGTTCTCCTTCCTGAATGGGAAACAGAAAGACAAGATCAGGGAGGTTATTCATTACGTTGAACAGAATTATGTGGATACAGTGAACCGGGACGCACTCACGGAAAAAGCCATTACCGGGATGCTTCAGAGCCTGGACCCGCATTCAGTATATATTTCCACCAGTGAATTTCATGATGCGACCGATCCCCTTCTTGGTAAATTTGAAGGCATTGGTGTACAATTCCGCATCGAACGCGACAGCATTACCGTTATCAATACCGTTTCCGGCGGACCTTCGGAAAAGCTGGGCATTCGCGCCGGCGACCGGATCGTGAAGGTTGACGGAAAGAATGTTGCTTCCGTCAAGATCACCAACAACGATGTGCTGAAAAAACTCAAAGGGCCGAAAGGAACAAAGGTGAAAGTGAGTATTTACCGCCGCGGTGTTCATGGCTTACTTGAATATACCATCACCCGGGATGTTATTCCCACATTCAGCCTCGACGTATCATACATGGCCGACCCTGTTACCGGGTACATCAAACTGAGCAATTTTTCAGCCACAACGCATGAGGAGCTGACCAAGGCACTGGAAGAACTGAATGCAAAGGGCATGAAAAAACTGATCCTCGACCTCCGGGGCAATGGAGGCGGTTACCTCCAGGCAGCTATCGATGTTGCGGATGAATTTCTTCCGGATGGCAGGTTGATTGTTTATACAAAAGGGATCCACCATACGAAGGAAGTCGCTTATGCCACTTCTGAGGGACTTTTCGAAAAAGGGGCACTGATAATTCTTATCGATGAATGGTCGGCATCCGCCAGTGAGATCGTTTCGGGCGCCATACAGGACAATGACCGGGGAACCATCGTCGGCAGGCGGTCTTTCGGCAAGGGACTGGTTCAGGAGCAGATGCAGTTTAAGGACGGTTCTGCTATCCGTTTGACGGTTGCGCGGTATTACACCCCCACCGGACGCTGCATACAGAAACCATATTCCGGAGGTTCAGAGGACTATTACAATGACTATTACCACCGCTTCGCAGATGGGGAGATGGAGAATCCCGACAGCATTCATTTTGCCGATTCCCTGAAATTCAAAACACCGAAAGGGAAGATCGTTTATGGCGGGGGCGGCATAATGCCCGATGTCTATATTCGTCTCCAGAAAGACAGTACACGGCAATATTACAACCTGCTGGTTAACAAGGGTATCATCTATCAGTTCGCCTTCGACTATACTGATAAATACCGTAAAGACCTTAAGTATACAACCTTTGAAGCCTATGACAAAGGCTTTATTGTAACCGATGCCATTCTTAATGACCTTGTTCTTGCAGCCGAAAAAAGCGGTATCAAACGTAATGCGAAAGGTCTCGCAGTTTCTGATCGAGACATCCGGGTATTGCTGAAAGCCTATGTAGGCAGGAATATTCTTGACAACCCCGGTTTTTATCCGTATCTTAACAGTACCGATCCGGCCTATTTAAAAGCTCTGGAGGTCATGAAAAAACTCAGTTATTAATTTCATATTTCATCATTCATCATTTCAACAAACCTTAAATATCAAGTATTATGATTCACGAACTCCCAAAGCTGCCATATGCACAGGATGCATTGGAGCCCTATATTTCCGCAAGGACACTCGAATTTCATTACGGAAAACACCACCAGGCTTATGTTACCAACCTTAATAAGCTGATTGTGGGAACAGAATTCGAGAATGCCTCCCTTGAGGATATCATACGCAAAGCAACCGGCGGCATTTTCAATAATGGCGCCCAGGTATGGAATCACACTTTCTACTGGAACTGTCTGAAGCCGAATGGCGGAGGTGTTCCCACCGGAGCCCTTGCTGAAGCGATCTCAAAGAACTTCGGTTCGTTTGATGCTTTTAAAGAGAAATTCTCCACAGCCGCAGCAACGCTGTTTGGTTCCGGTTGGGCCTGGCTGGTAAAGAAAGCTGATGGTTCCCTGGAGATTGTCCAGGAGAGCAATGCAGGCAACCCCTTGCGCAACGGTTCAACACCGCTGCTTACCTGTGATGTATGGGAACATGCCTATTACATTGACAAACAGAATGCACGTCCTACCTATATTTCCGATTTCTGGAACCTGGTGGACTGGGATGCTGTTGCAGGCAGGCTGTAAAAATAAATGGCGAAATGGCTTGTAGGGGCACGACATGTCGTGCCCTTACAAGCCATTTTATTCCACCGTTACCGACTTCGCCAAATTCCGCGGCTGATCGACGTTGCAGTTCCGCATTACCGCAATGTGGTAAGATAGCAGTTGAAGGGGAATGGTTGCAATCAGTGGCACCAGAAACTCTTCTGTGTCCGGGATTTCGATACAATGGTCGGCCAGGTTTTTCACGGTGGTATCTCCTTCCGTTATGATGGCAATGATTTTCCCTTTCCGGGCTTTTACTTCCTGGATGTTGCTGATCACCTTTTCATAAGTTCCTTTTTTGGTGGCTATAACTACAACCGGCATCTGGTCATCGATCAGTGCGATGGGGCCATGTTTCATTTCTGCTGCAGGATAGCCTTCTGCGTGGATATATGAAATCTCCTTGAGTTTGAGTGCACCTTCAAGAGCAACCGGGAAGTTGTAGCCACGGCCGAGGTAAAGTGAATTCCGCACATCCTTGTAGATCCCTGCAATTTCTTTGATTTTATCATCCATTTTCAGGACTTTCTCTACCTTTTCAGGGATGTTATCAAGTTCGATGAGGATCTGCTGATAACGTGATTCGGTGATGGTGCCTTTCTTTTTTGCGATCTGCAAAGCCAGCAGGGTCAGGATAACGACCTGGGTGGTAAAGGCCTTGGTGGAAGCCACTCCGATCTCGGGGCCTGCATGGGTGTAAACGCCTGCATGGGTAGCCCTGGCAATGGAAGAGCCAACAACATTACAGATGCCCAGTACAGTAGCTCCTTTTGATTTTGCCAGCTCGATGGCGGCAAGAGTGTCTGCCGTTTCTCCGGACTGTGAAATGGCGATCACCACATCGTTTTCGTAGAGAACAGGATGACGGTAACGGAATTCGGAGGAGTATTCAACCTCCACCGGGATACGCGCCAGCTCTTCAATCAGGTATTCCCCAACCAGTCCTGCATGCCAGGAGGTTCCGCAGGCGGTAATGATAATACGTTTGGTGTTCAGGAGCTTCTGTTCATATTCGCTGATGCCTCCGAGCGTTACCAGCCCTTTTTCAGTAATAAGCCGCCCCCGCATACTGTCGCGGATGGATCGGGGTTGTTCGAAGATCTCCTTCAGCATGAAATGGGGGAAACCGCCTTTTTCAATGGCGCTCAGGCTCATCTCCAGTTTCTGGATATAAGGCGTTTTGTCTTTATTCTTAATGGTTTTGATCTTGAGTTCTTTGTTGCGTTCGATGATGGCGATCTCTTCATCGTTCATGAATACAACGTTTGAGGTATACTCAATGATGGGAGTCGCATCCGAGGCCACAAAAAATTCACCTTCACCGACACCGATCACCATCGGGCTGCCTTTTCTTGCAGCAATGATCTTGTCGGGAAACTCTTTTGCCAGAACTACGATAGCATAGGCGCCGATCACCTGGTTAAGGGCAATACGCACACCCTCTTCAAGGCTTACCTTTTCATTGATCATGATATCATCGATCAGATGGACCAGCACCTCGGTGTCGGTTTCGCTTTCAAAACGGTAGCCGCGGTTGAGGAGCTCACTGCGGAGGGTGGCATAATTTTCAATTATGCCGTTATGAATAATGGCGAGAGTCTTATTCTGGGAATAATGCGGATGAGCATTTACCTGGTTGGGTTCTCCGTGCGTGGCCCATCTTGTGTGGGCCATACCGGCAGTGCCGCTCATATCTTCGTTTTTGATAAAGGCTTCAAGATCAGAAACCTTTCCTTTACATTTGAAGATGGAAAAAGTATCATTCAGAATACAGATCCCTGCACTGTCATATCCACGGTATTCAAGCCTGTGCAATCCCTTGATCAGGATCGGGTAAGCTTCTCTCGGACCAATATAAGCTACAATTCCACACATAGTTTTTCCGGTTTTTTTACAAAAATAACAGAATTTTCAAGAACAGAATTCAATTTTCAATGATGGGCTCATCTGACAATTCCCTAATAGTTTTCATAGTGGTACAGCGTGAAGGAAATTCCCGCTGTTGTAGGATGAAGCGTTTTGATCAGCGCTATCGGAGCTTTGTATATATGATCTTCAGCTGTATCCTGTCACCGGCTGCAGGCGGTGATGGTGAAGTGCCGTTCAGGCTGATCCTGTAAGGATAGAGTGAATTGACGGAAGGGTCATTCACCATCAGCTGCAGATCTGTATTTGTCCGGGTGCCGTTCAGAATCTGCTGTATATGACGGGTGATCCGGAACTGATAGGTTCGTTTGGTCTTGTCATATGTGCCTCCGAAATAGGTAGAGCCTTCGTTTTCATCCACAATAAAACCGATATGCCCGAGAGAGTCAAGCCTCAGGAGGCTGAGTGAGGGCGGAGGTTTGAGTGTTGTGTCGGTTTCGTAATTCTTAAAGATCAGAATCGCATTGTTGATCGCGATCTTGCCAAGTTTGCTGTAATTTTTAATGTGGGGGATACGGATTTTGATTTTTATACCTCCCATGCCCTGAAGGTAAAGTTTTTCTTTTCCCAGGGTCGTATCGTGGTTGAGCACCTGGGTTCGCAGCATGGGCTCAGCACCAACATAATTTGAATGGTTAAAGGTATTGAAGCGGGCGCATGCGGAGGTCATCAGGAGGTTGAACAGCAGTGAATCTTCGGCGTTGTTGTGAAAATAGACAACAAGCTTCGACATGCTTCCATAGGGACTTATTCCGATCAGCGAACCGCCGGACGACCTTGGAGTGGTCTGGATATAAAGTCCTTTCATGTAGGTCATGAAGCTGGCATTGCTGGCCAGCACATCGGTGGGCGCCTGGAGGATCTTGTTTCCCAGGTAGTGTGTGATGTTTCCCAGGTTGATCCGGATATGGGGTGGGGTTTTAACCGAATCCAGCATTACGCTGTCTGTGGGCGCTGGCTTAAAGGTCATATTGGCGAGCAGGTTCCCGTAGGTCGATACCTGGTCAACCGAATAATAGGTGCTGTCAACATTCATATCATGGCTGATCTCATATACCTTGATGTTCTGGTAGGCATTGGTATCGCCATAGATCGCCGCATAATTCAACTGCAGGACAATGGAATCAAGTACAGGATTTACGCCAAAGTCGGGCGCTTCAGCCGCCAGTCGGAACTGGGAATAAAAACCGGCTGTGGTGTTTCCGAAGACAGGGTCCTGTATGGAACCTATCATGTTCGTGGTTGTTTCATCGGTTCTCACCGAATCCTGCAAAATCGAATAAGCGATGATGGTTGTGGTGTCTGAAGTCTTTACATTCAGAGTGTCGGAGGATGGTAAAATCGCCTGGCCCAGTTCATAAGAATCTTTCTTGCAGGAAGCAAGGAATACCAGGATAGCAAAAACAGGAAGAAGGAAACAAAAAGGGAGTAGACGATTCGATTTCAAAGGAGCTGTTTTTAGTGATTCCGTTAATCAATGGCTACCGATTCGGAAACCAGGACCTCATCGTAAAACTCGGAGTAAGCGTCAATGTACTTTTCCGGGTCCTGGTAGGCGAGGTGCGGTTTTTCGATTTCCAGGATGTAGTTCATCAACTCCGGGTTGATTTTCGGAGAACCGATGACAACTGCATCTGAGAAATCAATGGCAGCTTTAATGATATTAACGTAAGATGGCGCTTTATAGTGTTTAAGATCTTTTGCTGAAATGCCTTCCAGTTTGATCTTGTTTGCAATGTCCTTATTCATAGCATCTTCAAAGTCGTCATCGTAAATGGAAAAAATGACTTTGGTGTCGGTAAAGAGGGGATTGTCCTTGTATGCTTTCTTGATATAGAGCGGAACAAGGCTTGTTATCCAGCCATGACAATGAACGATATCGGGTCCCCAGCCGAGCTTTTTCACGGTTTCAAGGACGCCACGTGAGAAAAAGATCGCGCGTTCGTCATTATCCTTGAAGAATTTATTGTTTTTGTCGGTAAAGGTGTATTTCCTTTGGAAATAATCCTCGTTGTCAATAAAATAGATCTGCATGCGTGCCTGCTGGATTGAGGCGACTTTGATGATGAGGGGGTGATCTGTGTCGTCGATGATCAGGTTCATTCCCGACAATCGTATCACTTCGTGAAGCTGGTTCCTTCTTTCATTAATATTGCCGTACCGGGGCATGAATGTGCGGATCTCTTTTCCACGTTCCTGGATCCCCTGGGGCAGATGCCTGCCAATGGTCCCCATGTGGCTGTCTTTCAGATACGGTGTAATCTCCTGCGCAACAAACAACACTTTTGCTTTTTCCATAAATCCCTTTACGTTTCTGATATTTAAATGCGGCTGCAAAGATACTAAAAATTTTTTTAATAAAATCCAAACGAAATGTGTAAAATCATGATTTTTATTCATTTAAAGTATTGTATCCGTTTGATCCAGTTGCTGGTAGATGTCCGAAAACCCTATAATGCACTGCCAGATTCGGAGGAATTTTCATCCATTTTCATTTATTTGTGACAAACGGCATATAACCAGTTTGTTATGGATGTGAGAACTGCTGTTTGAAAATATTTTCCGGAAAAACGTATCACCTTTTGCCATTCCGGCTGATTAAGGGATGGTTTTCATCAGAAAGGAGGATGTGGGGAGATGTGAATTAATGATTGAAAAATGATTCGCAGGGACGGATGTTTTTCGGGGGTTTTCAATTATTGATCCGGAAACTGAATAATTGCCCGGTCATACCGGCGGGTAAATCCGGTTGATTTATAATGTTTTAAATATATTTGTCATGAAAAAACTTGTATTATTAATTTTGGTCTTAGGACTTTTCAGCAGTTCATTATTTGCCGGTCAGATGGTAAGTTTTTCAAAAAGTCCTGACATTGTAATTTCGATCAGGATCAATCTTCATTCCAGGAATTCAAATTGTGTATCAGGATTCGGGTTTTGCAAATTGCAGTTTACTTCCGGAATCGAGAATCATCCGGCTGGCCCATCCGGCGATCTTTCTGCCCAGGTATTTCTTAACAGCTCCGGTCAGCTTGTTGTGAAAATTGCTGATTCTGATCTTCTTAAATATGAAGGGGGGAAATCGATGGTCTATTTCAAGGATAAGAATTCAGTCATTTTAAAGGAGGATTATGAACTGGGAAGCGACCTCGACAAGGCACTGGGTGCCACTGCTCCACTGGTGATCCGGGCAGGTGAGTACAAACTGACTTATGAGGGAGGTTTTTATACCATGGTTTTCCCTCAGTAAACATTAACAATATTGGACTGTTATAAGGGAATTTTTTTCAATCGCCGAAGGGCATGGAGCAACGGATTCATACTATGAGTTCTTCTCCATGTCCCGGTGATTTCCAGATATTTTCAAACATTTATCGAAAAAAAGAATCCATATGATGAAAACAATCCGCTTTTTACCCGTTTTAATGACCGTTTTTATGGCCGTTTCGTGCGCTCCAATCATGATGAAGCTGAATCATGTTACCAAACCAAAGGTAGAAACCGAAGAGCAGATTTCTTCCTTCCTGGCAAAAGTAAATTCAGATTATATTGAACACCTGTTCCTTTGCAGGGACTCAATCGCTTATACCACATTACTTCAAAAGTTGCATGCTTTTCCTGAGGCAGTTTTTTTCAACGAAAAGGGTGAAATTGTCAGGTATTCAGAAGATCCCTGCCCCACAATAGCGCAGAATTTCATCCTCAACATCAAGCCGGATCAGCAACTTCAGGTCGATTCGTCCTATCGGTTCGGGTTTTTACAGGAAAAATTACGGCCCCATGGAAACAGGCAGCTTCGGGATCCGGGAAATTATCGTTTCACGATGGTTGTTTTCTGGGCTACCTGGGCCGGGAAAGTCAACAACAATGTTTTTGACATTGTTGAAAAACTAAAAAATCGACCGGATCTTAAGGTACAGGTGGTTTTTATCAATATGGACTTTCTTGATCAGTGGGGGATGAAAAAACTACCCAGGTTCAAAAATGAATAAAAAATAAAACAGGGCAGCTTGTGGGGGAGAAAAGGTTTGGTCGTGCTGATGTTTTTGAGCAGCCAGATGGTTGGACGAACTATAGATCCGGTTGTGCAGAAAGGCCCGGGGGTAATTTCCGGTTACAATGACCCGGGCCGTCAGCCCTCTGATTCAACCATCAAAACAGAGGTGCTTCAAACCGTTGATTATTCTGTCCTTTTCAGTAATTTCCTCTTCTTCAACTGGCTTCATGAGAAAAATGCCAACCAGGCCGGATTCCTTCAGAACCTGAAATACCACCTTGAGATCGAAAAGCAGCCGCTTTTCAAATTCTCGGGCACCCTCGGCCACAGCCTTGGGTTTTTATGCTATTTCGACAGCATCACCAAAGTGCAGACGGATAATAATTCGCTGACGGTCCATGCTGACCTTTTTCCCGGGAAGCGGATCCATCTCGACCTCGGTCTCGTAGCGGAAACTCAGCTCCTGAACGGATACACCTATTCCATGATCAATGGTTCCTCTGACCGGACCAGGGTATCCTCCTTTCTTACACCCCTGGTTTGTACTATATCACTGGGAGGCGCCATGGAATGGAAGCAGCTGATGTCGGTAAATTTCAGTCTCACGGGATTTAAAATCACCTGGTTGCGCGACCCCCTCATCGCCCGCCGTTATGCCGAAAGCCTTTACAATATACAGGATGGGAAAAGTCAGAAAACGGAATTCGGGCTGAGTTTCCATTTTCTGGCCGACCATGAACTTTTCCATGGTGTAACATGGAACTGCGACCTGCTGCTGTTCAAGAACTATCGGAAATCCGTCGATATGAACCTGAAGAACCTCTTCGGCATCCGGATCAACCGGTTCCTGAAAACAAATATCCAGACCCGTATTCTCTATGAAAAGCAGGTGGAAGACCGGCTGCAGGTCGAAAACATGATCTCCTTCGGTTTTTATTTTCACCGATGAAAGAATTCACCCCCATTCATTTCCTGATTGCCGGAAAACGTGTACTTTTACACCGGATTCCCTGATCCATCCGGACCGGATTCCAGACCGACAATGATCTGTATATCAGTATATCCCATTTACTATCCTGCCGGCCGTCAGTGATACGACAGAGTAAAAACTACCAATAACTTGAGCGACTATGTTTAAAATTGTAAAACATCCGATCCTTGAGATCCACGAAACCCAAAAATTAACTTTTCTGTTTGAAGGCGAACCTGTTACAGGCGAACTGGGTTTTACTATCGCTGCAGCCCTTCACCAGGCAGGACACCCTGTTCACAGCCATTCACTGAAAAACCGCGAAAGAAGCCTTGAGTGCGGGATCGGGAAATGCGGTGCCTGTGAAATGCTTGTGGACGGACAGATCAAAAGGATCTGCATCACCCGGGTTGACGGGGTGAAAGAGGTGAGAGAGATACCGCATGATTATGCCCCTTACAGGATCAGTGTAGACAAGGATGTCGCCATCAATGTTTATAAAACCACCGTGGCGATCATTGGCGCCGGCCCGGCCGGACTTGCAGCACGCGAAGAACTCAACAAGCACCATATTCCAAACATTGTCATCGACAACAATGATAAGATCGGCGGACAGTTCCTCATGCAGACCCACCAGTTTTTCTTTTTCGAAAAAGAACAGAAATTCGGCGGCATGCGGGGTTTCGATATCGCCAAAACCCTGGCCGGGGATGACCACACCGGGATCTTTCTGGATTCGACGGTCTGGGATATCCTCGAACACGGAAGGATAGCCGTCAAGAACATCCTCACGGAGGAGATCTATTTTGTGGATACTGAATATATGGTAGTGGCTACCGGAGCAGTACCCTTCATGCCAACTTTTGAAAATGATGACCTCCCGGGGGTTTTCACCGCGGCTGTTGTTCAGAAAATGATGAATAGCGAGCTCACCCTTCTCGGGAAGAATGTGCTCACAGTCGGCGCCGGCAATATTGGTTACCTGACCTCCTACCAGCTAATGCAGGCAGGAGCACATGTTAAGGCAATCATTGAGGCCCAGCCCTTTGAGGGAGGTTTCCCGGTGCAGGCCAACCGGGTCCGACGGCTCGGGATCCCTGTTCTGACTTCTCATATCCTGCTGAAGGCCATACCCAATGAAACCCACGACGGGATCATAGGAGCCGTGGTTGCAGAAAGCAGGAACTTCAAAGCCATTCCCGGCACGGAAAAGATCATCGATGGCATCGATGCGATCAATATCTGCACCGGGCTGGTCTCTGACGACCAATTACTGATCAAGGGCAACGAGGTTTTCGGCAGAAAATGTTTCGGCGCCGGCGATGCCATCCGGATCGGTGAGGGAACCAGTGCTGTGGTGCGCGGAAAACAGGTTGCCTTTGAGATCCTGATGGAAATGGGCGAGAAATTCGACTACAACGAATACCTGGCCACTTCAAAGGAGTATATTGATTCTCAGCAGCACCCGCTGCGCATCATTGAAGGCCCGTCTATGCCCACCCCGGAAAGGATGGAGGACAAAGGGTTCGTACTCATCGACTGTTTATATGGCTTTGCCTGCAACCCCTGTGCTTTCTCCTGTCCTCACGGTGCGATCACAAAATCTTCAACAAGTACCGTTCCTGAGCTCGATTTTGGTAAATGCATCGGCTGCATGGATTGTGTGTTCCAATGCCCGGGGCTGGCTATTTTTGGTTACAACCTGAAAAAAGACTGGCTCTTTCTGCCTATCGAATATGAAGTGGAAGCCGGCTCCGAATGTTACCTGGTGGATAACAACGGCGCGAAACTGGGAGAGGGTGTTGTTGAGAAGATCCTTAAAAAGAAGAACAAAACAAATATTGCAAGGGTTATCTCAAAAGATATCCATGGGGCAGCTCTCACGAAGGTCAGAGGCTTCATTGTAAAAAATAATTACCCGGAACCGGTTGTTTTCAAACCTTATACCTATGACGGGAAGGTGCCGACCTATGTATGCCATTGTGATGATGTGACCATGGACGAAATACTGGAGGTGATCGGCGATCGCAAGTTCATATCGGTGGATGAAGTCAAGCATACCACCCGTCTGGGTATGGGTGCCTGCAGGGGAAAACGATGTATCCGGAGGCTGAAACAGACACTGGCGGGTTCAGGTATTTCCATTGTCGGGGAGCCGACACCGCGTGGCCCCTTATCGAACCAGGTTGCTATGGGCGAACTCTATCCGAGGAATGTGCACGAAAATGTGATTACCGGAATTAACGGACCGCCCACACAGAAAATAAAGGTAAAATCGCTGGTTGCAGGAGGCGGGATCGGGGGGAGCGCATTGTTCCGGTATCTTGCTGAAGCCAGACTGGCGCCGGTACTGATCAATTACGGAAGAGGGGCCTCCTGGCGTAATATCGCCGGTGGCCGTCCAAACTTTTCACTGCCGGAATTATCGGATATCGCAGTTCAGAACCATGAGATCTTCAAATCCCTTCAGAAGATCCATAATGTAGATTACCGGCCAATTAACTACGTCACTTTTGCACATGATGAAGCAATGTTCAGGGCACTTGAGGAGTCCATGGCCTGGTCGGATGCATATATGGTCGACCCTAAAGATTTCCGGAAAGAAATCTCTCCGGGGATCAATCCTTCCCTGAACACCTACCTCTCGGCCCTTATCACCCGTGACTGCTGGCAGGCTACCCCCGGCCGTGTGATCGACCTGATCCGGAGGATCGGCATCGACCATGGCGGAAGGATTGAAGAGGACTGCAAACTGGTGGATGTGCGGAAAGAGGGCGGGAACTATTTTATCCTGGTCCAGAACCATGAAAAGAGGTTCATCGAGTTTGAAACTGAGACCTTTATCAATGCCCTGGGCCCTGAGGGTGAAAAATTCGCCCGTATGCTGGGTGTGGAGACAGGTTTATTCCCGGTGAAACACCAGGCATTCATCACACGCCGGCTTCCGATGCTTGGCAAGGACGGCGCTCCGCTGGCCATGCTGATTGACAGGCGGCGGTACAAAGGATTCGTCGCCGTTTACGGTCAGCAGCTGGCAGAAACGGGGCAGATCATCGGATGTGCCTCACCCATGTTCGAACCCCAGGAAGCGGGAACCAACATTAAAGTCAACTCTGAGGAATTTGCGGAGATTGCCGCCGAGATATTCACCAACTGGATTCCGGAATTATCTTCGGTTGGTTTTCAGGCTGTCTGGGCAGGTTATTATGTGGAACCCCGGATGATCATTGATCCGGAGCAGGGCTTGTTCCTGGGGCTCCGCGGACAGGGCTTCATGCTTGGACAGTACCTTGCAAAAATGTACGTGGATAAACTTGCAGGAAAAGCCGTGCCTGAATATTTCAGCCGGCTGAAGCAGAGTGGGGATGGAATGCTGGAACGTGCTTTTAAATAACTACGAACTACGAACTACGAATTTTATCCGGCATCCAGCATCCAGCATCCAGAATCTGTTTATTTCCGGATAAATATTGCTTTCACAATCAGGCTTGCCATTTTGGGATTTTCCTTCAGGCGGCGGGTTGAATAACCAAACCATTCTTTTCCGAAGGGGACATACACCCTCATGGTATGGCCTTTTGCGATGATGCTGTTGCGCAGTTCGGGGGTCACCCCGTAAAGCATCTGGAACTCGTAACCGGTTTTGGGCACAGCATACTTCTCAATGAGGCGAAACGCCCCTTCCACCAATGGTTTGTCGTGTGTGGCAATACCGGGATACATACCAGACCTGAAAATATACTCAAGGTCTTCCAGGTAATGTTCGTTTATCTCTTCGTACTGTTTATAGGCGATCCCGGCAGGTTCTACATAGATCCCCTTACAGAGCCGGAAATTTAACCGGTTGCCAGAAGTATGCAGGTCCGCAAGTTCCTGGATGTCCTTAAGGGTTCTGCGCATATATGCCTGAATAACAAGGCCGACGGTTTCAGGGAATTCGGCTTTCAGTCTCCGAAAAAGACTGATTTCGAGATCAGTACACTGGGAATCTTCCATGTCAACACGGATAAAGTTCTTATATCCGGCTGCCTTGGCGACGATCTCCCTGATATTCCGGTAACAGGTCTCATGGTCGAGCAACAGACCGAACATCGTGGGTTTCAGGGAATAATTACCGTCAATATTTTCCTTCTGGATCCGGTCGATCAGGGAGAGGTAAGCATCCCTGTTTTTTTCAGCCTCAGAAAGATCGGTTATAAATTCCCCGAGGAGGTCAATGGTAACTTTGATACCTTTGTCATTCAGTTCGCGTGAAACCCGGATAGCGTCTTCAATAGTTTCTCCGGCAATATATTTCCGTGAAAAGACCCAGACAAGTTTTTTTGGTAACCAGGGTAGCAGCCCGGCAATCATTCTGTTGAACATACTTACTGAGGGTGTTAAGTTGAATATTTCATACAAAATTAATAAAAAGGAGGGGATAATCCGGTTCTTTTTCCAATCCAAATTCCATAAATTCAATCGCTTAACGCTTACTGTATGAAATAAATATTTGTTATTCACAAGATTAATTTTTAATTTTGCCCGCTTTTTGATTCAAGCCCAAAGTGGATTATTTACGACAATTTGTAATTCCTTTTAAGGGATTAAAACCGGGAGAGTACCAGTACGACTTTGAGATTGAGGATTTGTTCTTTGAATCTTTTGAGTATTCAGAGCTGAAAAAAGGAGAGATCCATGTTCAGATGACCATGGTCAAAGAGGAGACGATGCTGGTTCTTCGGTTCAGTCTTCAGGGAACAATTACCGTTCCCTGCGATCGCTGCCTTGAATCCGTGAGTATCCCGGTTGAAGGAGATGAGGAGTTGATCATCAAATTTGGTGCCGACTTTCATGAAGAGAGCGAAAGCATACAGGTCATCCCGGAGGGGGAGACCCAGGTCGATGTCAGTACATTTATTTACGAGTACATTCACCTGCTGGTTCCTGTAAGGAAGATACACCCGGAAGATGAAGAAGGGAACGGTTCCTGTGATCCGGAGATCTTAAAGCGACTTGATACGATAACACCTGCTTCCGAACCTGATCCCAGATGGGAAGCGTTAAAAAATTTAACAACTAAAAATTAATACCAATGCCACATCCGAAAAGAAAAATCTCGAATCAAAGAAGAGATAAAAGAAGGACACACGACAAAGTCATTGCACCAACCGTTTCTCTCTGTTCAAATTGCGGAGCCCCCGTCCTGTATCACAGGGTATGCCCGGAATGTGGATATTACCGCGGAAAACTGGCCATTGAAAAGGTTGCTGCAGAGTAACCCCCTGTCCGTAGAAAACATTTCTTGAACCAGCATAAAGGCTTTATCCTAGTTTTCAATGTGATCAAGCCTTTTTGTGTTCACAAGAACATAAACTTAACTGTTTTCGAATGAGAATCGGATTAGATGTTTTAGGAGGTGATTTTGCGCCAAAGTCCGCTTTGCATGGTGCATTGATGGCCCTGAAAGAACTTCCGGATTCCGTCCGGATCGTCCTGATCGGAGAAAAAGAGGTGATTCTTACTTTTCTGAAGGAGGAGAAGGTAGATCCTGCAAAGTTCGATATCGTTGATGCTCCGGAGATGATCGAAATGGATGAACAGCCCACCAAGGCGCTGTCCAACAAACCCAATTCGAGTATTTCGGTTGGTTTTCGTATGCTGAAGCATAAGGAGATCCAGGCATTTGCAAGTGCCGGAAGCAGCGGTGCCATGATGGTCGGCTCCATCTATAGTGTCAACACTATCCAGGGCATTATTCGCCCCAGCACACCTGCATATATTCCTAAAGAGAACGGTGGCTCCACCATCCTGATCGATGTGGGAACAAATCCTGACAGCAAGCCCGATGTCATGTATCAGTTCGGATTGCTGGGATCAATCTTTGCTGAAAGTGTTTTTCATGTAAAAGATCCAAGGGTTGGTCTGCTGAATATCGGCTCAGAGGAAAAAAAAGGAAACCTGGCAACCCAGTCTGCTTTTCAGCTGATGAAAGATACAAAGGATTACAATTTCATCGGGAACGTGGAAGGCCGGGAATTGTTTAAAGACAACGTCGATGTCATCGTATGCGACGGTTTTGTGGGAAACATAGTTTTAAAGCAGATCGAAGCCATGTACCGCGTTTTCAAGAAACGCAACATCAAAGATGATTATCTTGACCGGTTCAATTATGAGAACTATGGAGGAACACCCATCCTCGGCATCAACTCGACGGTTGTTGTCGGTCACGGGATCTCCAACGGAACCGCCATCTATAAAATGATCATGCAGGCAAGGGAGGTTTTTGAAGCGAAACTTGCCCAGAAGATAAAACACGCCTTGGAAAGATATTCCATCAATAACCAGTAACGTCAATTCCGTTATTTTCATCAGATTATTTCATGACAAAAGTAAGAGCAGCTATTACAGGGATCCAGGGCTATGTTCCGCCATACGTGCTGACAAACCAGGAACTTGAAAAAATGGTGGATACAACCGATGAATGGATCATGACAAGGACCGGTATCAAGGAGCGTCATATACAGAAGGGTGAGGGACTTGGAACCTCCGACATGGCTGCAGAAGCAGTAAAACAGTTGCTTGTTAAAACAGGAACTCCCCCGGAAGAGATCGAACTGGTTATCTGTGCTACGGTTACTCCTGATATGATGTTTCCTGCAACAGCCAATATCATCAGCGATAAAGCCGGCATTAAAAATGCATTCAGCTTTGACATGAATGCTGCCTGCTCCGGGTTGCTTTATGCCATTGTTACCGCTTCAAAGTTCATCGAGACCGGCTCCTATAAAAAAGTCATCGTGATCGGTGCAGACAAGATGTCCTCCATCACTGATTATTCCAGTCGTGAAACCTGTGTTCTTTTCGGAGATGCTGCCGGTGCTATTCTGCTCGAAGCAACTACAGAAGATGTTGGGGTTATGGACTCCATTCTCAGGACCGACGGTTCCGGGAAAGAGTTTCTCCACATGAAAGCAGGCGGCTCGGTAAAACCACCGTCTCACGACACGGTAGATGCAAAAGAGCATTTTATTTACCAGGAGGGTCAGACTGTCTTTAAGTTTGCCGTGACCAAAATGGCAGATGTTGCAGCGGAGATCATGGAAAAGAATGGCCTTAAATCTGAAGATATCTCCTATCTGGTGCCTCACCAGGCTAACCTGAGAATCATCGATGCCACCGCCCGTCGCATGGGTGTAAGCAAAGACAAGGTTATGATCAATATCGAGCGTTACGGCAATACTACCGGCGCTACCATCCCACTTTGTTTATGGGAATGGGAACACAAGCTCAAAAAGGGTGATAATATCATTCTGGCAGCTTTCGGAGGCGGGTTCACCTGGGGCGCAGTGTGGCTCAGGTGGGCGTATAATTCGTAATTAAATAGCGAAATAGCGAAATGGCGAAATAGCGAAAAGAACCCGCCATTTCGCTATTTTGCTATTTTGCTATTTCCTTCTTGTAACGAAAAATGTTTATATTCGTCCAATAGTCCAAATCAATAAAAAATGGAACCAAAAAGACTATTCAGATCAAAAAAAGACCGGATCATTGGCGGTGTTTGCGGAGGTTTGGGAAACTATTTTAACCTGGATCCCGTATTGGTAAGAGTTGTCTGGGCCGTGCTGTTCTTTGCGGCAGGCGTTGGATTTCTTGCATACATACTGGCATGGATCATCGTTCCTGAAGAACAAACTATTCTCCCATAGATAGATTTTTCCGGAAATTTCCTGAATAGGAAACTGCTTACCTGCGGGTGATTTTACCGTGGTAGATACCGGAGTTTCCCGGATTGGTTATGGTTACGAAATACACCCCTGATGGAACTGCGGAGAGGTCGATCCGTACATTGTCCTGTTTTTCTGAATGAACGCTTTTTACCGGTACCCCGGTCAATGAAAAAACAAGAATGTCGAGGTTCTTTCCCTGAAGTTCTCCCGGAACGACCAGGTTACAATAATCGCTGGCAGGATTTGGGCTGAGTACGAGCTTGTTTTCAACCACATGCGAAGTTATCCCGGCATGCGGATCCCAGATCAGTGCAGCATATTCGGGATGATCAATGAAGGGATTGCGGTTGTTCTGTATCTGATAAACTGCATTGTTCCTGTCTATCTCTTTCTGGGAAACAGGGTCCTGGTTACTCCAGGCAAGCAAGGCATTCAGTTCCCAGGTTTTCAACTGGGAACCTGTTGTTGCTTCACTTCCAGGCCAGCCGGAATCTTCAGTATAATAACGGGTTGACATATAAAAATAACCCCGGGCGAAATCACCTTTATAGCTGTCAACCGGTTCGAATACTGTTCCTGAATAACCGGCATCCGAACATGATCCAAGTTTACTGCCGTTTAGTGATGTCCATGTTGCGGATGAAACATCCCCATATGGATAATTGCTTCTTTTCCCATTCACATAACCATCCGTAGGATAGAGGTGGAAAAGATCTGAAATCATCGGAGATGCATCACCAAACCAGCTTTTCGGCCATGAATGTTCACGGTTGTAACAATCTCCTTCTCCACTGTAATTCCCGCATTGATTGGTGCCAAAGGTATATTCGTAGGGAGGTGTTCCGGAAGGAATATCAGAATACATATCCCATACTTTCCCGTTGGCTTTTTTGTCTGTAGTCTGGAAGGCTGTCCAGAGATAATCATAGGTGACAACAGTATGATTTTTTATAATGTTATGCAGTGCAGCCTGGAGTGCAACTCCTGTCTTTCCCTGCGCATTATCGTAATATCCCGGGGGGATCTGTCCGTAACCGCTGAAAAACCAAATGGATAAAAGAAACCCAAGGAGCAATGTTTTTTTCATATGGAGAATTAAAATTATGTAAATCTTTGCAAAAGTACGAAGGAATCCGATATGCGGTATCAGAAAAATGGAGGATGTATGATCACTCCACCACTATCCACAAGGGGGCCATCGTAAAGTTCAATAATGTTGTAATTCATTGAAACGAGGTAGTTGCCAAGCCGCACTCCTTCCGGGTACTGCGAAAGGCTGCCGGTGAATACCACTGAGTTTTGGTATACACACATTGTTCCTCCGATAAATCCGTTACGGAACCCGGGAAGGAGGATGCCTTCCGGTGAAACATAAAGGCCCTCCAGCCCGTATTCGTAAAGGGTCCGGTGGATACCCGGGTCGGAAGTGATGTATCGGTCATGTTTCAACCAGATCATGTTGCAGCGGGTATATCCCTGGTTTACATTGATCTTTTTAAGAAAGTGACAGTTTTCCAGGATCACCGGATCGGTGTATTCCAGCCGGTGGACGAGGTAGTGGTTGTTTACTGCGGCATTGTAGTGAATTGAGGCCGGATGCCGGATGCCGGATGCCAGATGGCCTGTGATAAAGCCAACACCTGCATTGGAAAGGATGACTCTGTAGTTCGGAGGAAGACCAGGCGATACAACCAGCCCGGAGGGTGTCTGGCAAAAGAAAATGTCGGGATGACCGGATATAGCCGGATAAACAATGCCGTCGGTCTCTAATTCCAGGAAATTGAATTCCTCAGGAATGACAATCTGTCCTCCGTCTTCCGTCTCCTGCCTTCTGAAAAATGATTTCAGATTTTGCTTTGCCTTGCCCGGCAATCGTTTATCAGCAATGATCAGCATGAAATGAACCTTCTTTAATAGCAGGATCCTGAATGAATTTTACTTTTTTGTAATGCCGTTGAAGCACCTTCCTGTTTTTTGCGGAGTAACCGATTGCAGCATTCAGGTCAGCGGGGTTTACTTTGATATTAATATTATTGCCCGGCTCCACTGTAAGCAGACAGGAGAAACGGTCGAGCCAGGCTGCTGTCATGACCAGTTCACGAAAAGAGGGGTGGAAGGGGCCGGCAACAAGATCGGTTTTTGACAGCATGCCTTCCGACGGATGCAGACCGATCCGCAGGATATTGATGCCCGCTTCATTAAAAACAGCTGCTGTATCTTTTGTCCGGGAAACGGCCTCCTCAAGCGGCAGGGGTTCATATTTCCCTTGATTGTAAAGCTGTTCAAGGGCAGTGCCCCGGATAACCACCACCGGGTAAATACGTGTTTCATGTGCTCCGAGCCGGATGATCTCCCTCGCCGTTTCAATGGCTTTTGCCCGGGTGTCGCCGGGGAGGCCGATCATCATCTGCAAGCCTAACCTGAACCCATTGGCAAGTATCATTTTTGATGCAAGAACTGTATCTTCTGAAGTATGGCCACGAAAGGATTTTTTCAGCACCTCATCGTCCATTGACTGGGCGCCAAGTTCAATCGTTCTGACCGGGAATTTTTTGAGGAATGAAAGTATTGCGGCAGAGATAAAATCAGGGCGCGTGGAAAGACGGATAGAATTAATCTTCCCTTCCTTGATAAAGGGGATAACGGCTTCAAAGTATTTTTCCTGTTCTTCAAAAGGAAGTCCGGTAAAAGTTCCTCCGAAAAAACCAACTTCAACATTTGTCTCTTCGGGATTAATGGTTGACAGGTTCCTGAGAATTATGTCCCGGATCTCTTCCCGGGGGATCCCAACCCTGCCGGTGATCTTTTCCTGGTCACAGAAGATGCACTGAAAAGGACAGGCCGCCCCGGGGACGAAAACCGGTATCGTTACGTGGCGCATGAATAATGTTTTTTGCAAAGTTAAGGTGAATCAAGGACGATTTACGATTGGGCGATTTTAGATTGCAGATTGGATTTAGGATTTCCTGATTTCAGATTTAAGTGATATCAATCCCTCAATCTGAAATCGTCCAATCGTAAATCCATCTGATGCCATAACAATTGAATTCCTAGCGTCTTATTGATTTTTTTACTAATTTTGCACGTTTTTTAGGAAACTGCAGATTTTGATGGAAAAGAAATATCCCGAATATAAAAACCTCGATCTTACAAGGATTGGAAACGAGATCCAGTCCTGGTGGACGGAACAAGGTATCTTTGAGAAGAGCCTCAAACTTACCGAAGGGCACCCTCCCTATATTTTTTACGAAGGCCCTCCTTCAGCCAATGGCATTCCGGGCATCCACCATGTGATGGCCAGGGCCATCAAGGATATTTTCTGCCGGTACAAGACCATGAAAGGTTTTTATGTCCACCGCAAAGCAGGTTGGGACACCCACGGACTTCCCGTTGAGATCGGAGTGGAGAAAAAACTCGGGATCACCAAGGAGGATATCGGTAAGACCATCTCCGTTGAAGAGTACAATCGGGAGTGCCGCACCGAAGTCATGAAGTACAAAGACCTTTGGGATGACCTGACCGTGAAAATGGGATACTGGCTCAACCTTGAGGATCCCTACATCACTTTTGAAAATAAATACATTGAATCCGTATGGTACCTGCTGAGTAAGTTGTATGAGAAGGACCTCCTTTACAAAGGGTTTACAATCCAGCCCTATTCCCCGGCTGCGGGCACCGGACTCAGCACGCATGAGCTGAACCAGCCGGGCGCCTACAAAATGGTAAAGGACAACACTGTAGTCGCACAGTTCAAAGTTGTCCGGAATGAAAAGTCTGATTTTCTTTTCAACGATCTTTTCGGAGAGCTCTATTTCATGGCATGGACAACCACGCCCTGGACACTGCCTTCCAATACCGGTCTGGCAGTCGGCAAAGACATTCACTATGTACTTGTAAAGACATATAACCCCTATACACATCAGAAACAGACGGTAGTCCTGGCAAAAGACCTTCTTTCAAAATATTTCCCGGAAAAGAATGCCGAACTGACACTTGAATCCTATGAGGAGGGACAGAAAGCCATCCCCTACAGTGTCATCGCTGAATACACTGGAAAAGAACTTGAAGGCATCCGTTTTGAACAGCTTCTTCCCTATTCAATTCCAGAGGAGGGCGATCCCTTCCGTGTTGTCATCGGCGATTTTGTTACCACCGAAGACGGAACAGGCATCGTGCACATCGCACCCAGTTTCGGCGCCGATGACTTCCGGGTTGGAAAACAATACGGACTCGGATCACTGACACTTGTTGACAGGCAGGGTCGTTTCACGGAAGAGATGGGTGAATTCGCCAGCCGCTATGTGAAATCAGAATACGACACACAGTTTAACGCGGCTACGGATACTTCAGTTGACATTGATATCATTGTGAAGCTGAAGAAGGAGAACAAAGCATTCAAGACTGAGAAATACGAACACTCATATCCGCATTGCTGGCGGACAGACAAGCCGATACTCTATTATCCGCTGGATTCCTGGTTCATCAAGACAACAGCTTACCGGGAAGAGATGATGAAGCTGAATAAAACGATCAACTGGAAGCCGGAATCAACCGGGACAGGCCGTTTTGGTAACTGGCTGGAGAATGTGGTCGACTGGAATCTTTCCCGTTCCCGGTTCTGGGGAACCCCTCTCCCCATCTGGAGGACAGAGGACGGCAGCCACGAGATCTGCATCGGCTCTGTTGAGCAGCTTAAATTTGAGATCGGGCGTGCGGTTAAAGCAGGTATCATGGACTCCAACCCTCTGGAAAAATACCAGCCCGGAGATACCACGAAAGAAAATTACGAAACCTTTGATCTTCACCGTCCGTTTGTTGATGATATCGTGTTGGTTTCTGGCAGCGGTGAAAGAATGTTCCGCCAGCCCGACCTGATCGACGTATGGTTTGATTCCGGTGCCATGCCCTATGCCCAGTATCATTACCCGTTTGATAAATCGCATAAGATATCTGAATATTTTCCGGCCGACTTTATAGCCGAAGGTGTTGACCAGACACGCGGATGGTTTTATACCCTGCATGCGATCTCTGCCATGCTTTTCAATTCAGTAGCCTTTAAGACCTGTGTTTCAAACGGACTTGTGCTTGACAAGGAAGGCAACAAGATGTCGAAACGCCTAGGTAATGCTGTCGATCCATTTGAGACCCTGGCAAAATACGGACCCGACGCAACCCGCTGGTACATGATCACCAATGCACAACCCTGGGACAACCTGAAGTTCGACCTTGAGGGCATCACGGAGGTTCAGCGGAAATTTTTCGGGACTCTTTACAATACGTATGCCTTCTTTGCCCTTTATGCCAATATTGACGGGTTTACTTACAAAGAAAGCGAGATTCCGGCAGACCAGCGCCCTGAAGTTGACCGCTGGATCCTTTCCGAGCTGAATTCACTCATCATTGCTGTTGATGAATACTATGATGAGTATGAGCCGACAAAAGCAGGCCGGGCCATCTCCGATTTTGTTGACGAGCATCTGAGCAACTGGTACGTACGGCTTTCCAGGAGGAGATTCTGGAAAGGGGAATACACTACTGACAAGATCTCTGCATACCAGACTCTTTATCGCTGTCTTGAGACCATTGCACAGCTTGCTGCCCCCATCGCTCCGTTTTTTGCTGAAAAGCTCTTTGTAGATCTGAATGGAATCACAGGCAGGTATACTGTGGAATCGGTTCACCTGAGCGGTTTCCCCAAGGCCGACCTGGCACTGATCGACAAAGCGCTGGAAGAGCGGATGGAACTGGCACAAAAGATATCCTCCATGGTGCTTTCACTGCGCAAGAAAACAAATATCCGTGTCCGCCAGCCACTGGGCAAGGTGATGATCCCCCTGCTGAGCGAGAATCTGCGCGACCAGATCGAATCAGTGAGAAACCTGATCCTTTCTGAAGTAAATGTCAAAACAATTGAATACATAGAGGATACTTCCAACATCCTCCTGAAAAAGATCAAACCTGATTTCAAGAAACTGGGACCCCGTTACGGGAAAATGATGAAAGAGATCGCGGCCTTGATCCTTGAATTCGATATGCCCGCCATCAGCGAGCTGGAAAAGATGGGTGTATATCAGCTGAACGTGAATGGCACAAATGTAGAGATCACCCTGGATGATGTGGAGATCATTTCCGATGATATCCCCGGGCTGCAGGTGGCCGTTCTCGGCTCCCTGACGGTTGCCCTCGATACAACAATTTCCCCTGAACTCAGGGAGGAGGGGATCGCGAGGGAACTGATCAACCGTATTCAGAACTTAAGGAAAGACAACGGCTTTGAGGTCACCGACAAGATCGGCGTGATACTCCAGGCCCACGACGAAATAAATTTAGCCGTCAAGAATAATTTACAGTATATTTGCTCTGAGACATTGGCTCAGACATTTGAAATTGTCAGTGAAATAGATGGTTTGGAAAAAACCTCGATAGATCTGACCGAATCCGTACAGACTTTTCTTTCGATCCGCCGGATTAGGTAATCGCAAACGACATGAATTTATTTTCTGTCGTCTTTTATTTTTAGGGTCTTAGAACAAATTGAAATTTCGACTTATTTAATACTAAAGAGAACAAAAATGAAAAAATCAGCAAGTGTGAAGGTGAAAAAGGAGGAGAATCCTGTTGAGAACCCCAAGAACCGTTATTCAGATGCAGAGCTGGAAGAATTCCGTGAGATCATTTTGAAAAAGCTTGAAAAGGCTCAGAATGACCTGAAATTACTGACCGAATCCTATACTACAGGGAACGACCATGATACGAATGATACTTCTCCTACATTCAAGGTGCTTGAAGAGGGTTACCAGGTATTTTCGAAGGAAGAGAACAGCAAGTTCGCTGCACGTCAGTCAAAATTCATCAAGGCTCTTGAAAATGCACTTGTTAGGATCGAGAATAAATCATACGGGATCTGCAGGGTGACCGGCAAGCTCATTCCGAAGGACCGCCTGCGTGTTGTTCCTCATGCTACCCTCAGTATCGAAGCAAAAAGGAACCAGACAGTTGCTCCTCTAATGCCACCACAAGCTCCTACTGCTTTTTAAGCAGGTCTGCAGATGAATAGTTCATTTATCGTGTAAGCATATTGAAAAAAGCAGTATTCATCATTTTCCTGGTTATTATACTGGATCAGATACTGAAGATCTGGGTTAAAACCACTATGACAATAGGAGAAAATCATGCCTTGTTCGGTCACTGGGCCTATATTCACTTTACCGAAAACGAGGGTATGGCCTATGGGATGAAACTGGGGGGATCCAACGGAAAACTGTTTCTCAGCCTGTTTCGTATTATTGCTGTGATCCTTATCGGTATCTGGCTGTACCGGGTCACGAGGAAGGAGGTGAGTACACTGCTGGTTGTGTGTATCTCACTGATCATGGCTGGAGCCATCGGCAATATTATCGACAGTGCTTTTTACGGGCTGATCTTCAGTGACAGCAGCTGCATGGGGCTCGCAACAATTTTTCCTCCGGGAGGAGGCTATGCCGGTTTTCTGCACGGGAAAGTGGTGGATATGCTCTATTTCCCGGTTATCGAAACTCATTACCCTTCCTGGTTCCCGTTTTTCTCAAATGAAGATTTTACCTTTTTCAGGCCTGTCTTTAATATCGCAGATTCTGCCATCACTTCCGGAGTGGTGCTGCTGATTATTTTCCAGAAAAAGTTCTTTAAAAAGGAAGAAACAACCGAAGAAACCATCATGTCCGAAAATACTCCGGACTGATTTTCCACCGATTTAACGGCATATTATTTTACCCGGATCGTCCTGCCCGCACGAAGGCGTGTGTTGGGTTTGATCATGTTTAATGAACAAAGTTCTTTCGTCGTGGTGTGATATCTTTTTGCTATCCGGGCCAGTGTATCCCCGCTTCGGATTTTGTGCATTACTGCTTTCCCGTCATAATTACAAGGATAGAATGATTTCTTCGTTATCGGGAAGATATTGCTTATCAGTTTCTGATTGTCATAATCGATCATCTTTAAAGGGTCCATCGGAACATCTTTGTACCTTACCTCGAAATGCAGGTGTGGCGCACGGCTTCTGCCTGTAGAACCGCCAAGCCCGACAACTTCTCCAGCCTTAACAACCTCGTTAACCGTAACCTTGATTTTCGACAAGTGTGCATAATAGGTTTCCAGCCCGTTATAATGGCGTATAATCACCAGGTTGCCAAATCCCCCCCGGTTGTATTTTGCATAACGTACCACGCCGTCAAACGCTCCTTTTACAGAATCACCCTTTGTAAGGCCAATATCCAGCCCTTTATGCATGTAGGTAAATCCACGGAAAAGTTTCCCGTACCTGGGCATACAAAAGGAACGATCCGACGAAGTCAGCATGACAACCGTATCCTTTATAGAGTCGCGTTTAGAGGCGCCCATATAGGCGAAGATCTGGTCGTTTACCCATTCATGGGTGAAAATGCCAAGAGAATCTTCTTCCGGAGACATCATCACGGGTTCATCCTGTAGGTACTCCCAGGAATAATTCCTGTAAAGGATGACAGGCCCGTTTTTTGTATCGACAGTGTCGATGACTGTTGGTAAGTTTTGTTGGGTATACCCGGCGATGGATAGCGTGAGGGTTATCAGAAGGATAAAGATCTGCCGCATGAATCGGTTAACTTCAGGTGAATACAAAAAAGGTTTCAGGTAACTGTAAAAACAAAGGGTGGAACCACCCTGGGATTACGCCACATTTTAAGAACGCAAAACTAAGGGAAATATTGACTTGGATGTGAAAAATTAGTGATCTGTGATGATTTATGCCGGTTTTTACATATGAAGAAAAAGTTTTATAAGTGACAGACTTATTTTATCTTTGCTAAAATTTTTAAGGAAAAATGCAAAAGGAAAAAATCGGAAAAATAGCCCAGATCATTGGTCCGGTCATCGATGTTGTTTTTGACGAAGAGACCAAGCTCCCTGATATTTATGATGCGTTGGAAGTAGTGAATAATGACGGGAATGTCATTGTCCTCGAATGTCAGTATGATATCGGAGAGAATGCCATCCGTACCATTGCAATGGATTCCACCGACGGTCTCCGCAGGGGTATGCAGGTTGTTGCAAAAGGCGGCGGTATCACCATGCCGATCGGCGACCAGATCCGTGGCAGGTTGTTCAACGTGATCGGCAAAGCTATTGACGGGATGCCGGCAGTTGACAATACCGGAGGCTATCCGATCCACCGCGATCCCCCGAAATTTGAGAACCTATCAACTTCCAAAGAGGTGTTGTTTACAGGGATCAAGGTCATCGATCTGATCGAACCATACGCAAAAGGGGGGAAGATCGGGTTGTTTGGCGGCGCAGGCGTTGGGAAAACGGTAATCATCATGGAGTTGATCAACAACATTGCGAAGAAATATTCCGGTTTGTCAGTATTCGGCGGAGTCGGTGAACGGACCCGTGAGGGTAATGACCTTCTCCGTGAAATGATCGAATCCGGAGTTATCCGTTATGGAAAAGAGTTCCAGGAAGATATGGAAAAGGGCGGATGGGACCTTTCAAAGGTTGATATGAAAGAGCTGAATGAATCCCAGGCGACCCTTGTTTTCGGTCAGATGAACGAACCTCCCGGAGCACGTGCACGCGTTGCATTGTCGGGTCTTACGCTGGCTGAATATTTCCGCGACGGTGATGAAGAATCCGGCGGACGAGATATTCTTTTCTTTATTGACAATATTTTCAGGTTCACCCAGGCAGGATCAGAAGTTTCCGCTACGCTCGGACGTATGCCCTCAGCCGTAGGATATCAACCTACCCTGGCTACCGAGATGGGGATCATGCAGGAACGCATCACCTCCACCAAGCGAGGATCCATTACCTCTGTACAGGCTGTTTACGTGCCCGCAGATGACCTTACTGACCCGGCGCCGGCAACAACCTTCGCCCACCTTGATGCCACCACGGTATTAAGCCGTAAGATCGCTGAGCTGGGTATCTACCCTGCTGTTGACCCTCTTGATTCCACTTCCCGCATTCTGTCACCGGATGTTGTGGGTGATGAACATTATAAAACCGCTCAGGATGTGAAAATGATCCTGCAGCGTTACAAGGAGCTCCAGGATATCATCGCCATCCTCGGTATGGATGAATTATCGGATGATGATAAACTGATCGTTCACCGAGCAAGGCGTGTACAGCGCTTCCTTTCACAGCCCTTCCATGTTGCGACACAGTTTACCGGTATCCCGGGTGTGTTTGTCAGCATCGAAGATACCATCAAGGGTTTCAACATGATTATGAACGGGGAAGTGGATGAGTATCCCGAATCGGCCTTCAACCTTGTCGGTACCATTGAGGATGCCATTGAAAAAGGAAAACGCATGCTTGCCGAAGCGAAATAAACCGAAGTTTAATGAAACTGAATATCATCTCCCCTGACCATGTCATCTTTGACGGTGATAATGTTCACTTGGTCCAGCTGCCCGGAATAGACGGGTCTTTTGAGATCATGAACAAGCATGCAGCCCTGATCTCCGTTTTGAAAAAGGGTGTTGTAAAGGTCGTTGTCAAAGGAATCCCTGACCAGCTGTTTGAGATCAGGGGCGGAGTGATCGAGGTGCTGAACAACAAAGTGCTTATTCTTGCTGAATAAATGAGAAAACAAAGCCTCCGGCTTACGTTTCTTCTTTCTCTTATCCTCCTGGGCGGCTGTAAAAAGAACGAGCCCATCCCGGTTGCTGATTTTACCTTTGATTCTTCTGTTCACCTTAAGGCCCCCTGCACGGTAATCTTTACCAACCGGTCAGTGAATACCTTCTCCTATGAGTGGACCTTTTCCGATCATGATTCCGTTTCTGCCGACACCAATGCCGTTCATACCTTCCTGGAGGCCGGTACCTTTAACGTTAAGCTCCGGGCATTCACACAGAGCCGGAATGAATGGGCTTCCCTGACAAAAACGGTGACAGTCCTCAAACAATAAATCATTGTGGAGGCTTCCCCATCCCGGATTATTCATTTCCTATAAAAAAAACCTGAACAAGTCTGTTACGACCGGTTCAGGTTTTTTAATTCAGGGATATTAATCCCCGCCCCGATTTCTAATAGAAACGCAGGCGGTTGTCCTTGATATCTGCTGTTTTCTTGATAGCTTCAAACAGGTTTGAATTGACCCTGCCCATGAAACCGCCCTCTTTCTGGGCTTTCAGGTTCCTGTAGTCTTCTGTGGGAACGGCAGGAACAATGTCATCAACAACAACATAGTATGCTCCGTATTTTCCAACCAGCGGTCCTGACAAAACACCTTTCGGCAAAGCATAAAGCTGTCCGAAAAGGCTGTACTCACGGCTGATCTGTGACCGGGTATAGGCAGGAGCATAATTAACGTTTACAGTATCAATCGTTCCTTTGAACTGCAGTGCAAGAGCATTGATGTCTTTATTGGTAGCAGCTGCTTTCGACATCTGCTCGGCCATCATCTCGATCTTCTTCTGATTCCTTACGTTCGGTTCGATACGGTCTTTGATCTTGTCAAGTGTCTGTTCACCTTTTTCTGTCATGTTCTTCAGGATGGCAACGACGTATTTACCGGAAAGGTCAAATACCGGGCTGACTTCACCAACCTTGATGCCTTCGCTGTATGCCCAGCGAACAATCTCACGTGCAGATGGCATACCCATCAGGAAATTGTCCATTTCACGCACGCTCTGTGCAGAACGTTTGTTGAGGTTCTTCGAAGTGGCGGATTTGTCGAAAGCTTCCGGTGTTTTGTTCTGACCGGCAAAAGCGCTCGCCTTGAGGTAGGTGTCCTGGAAAGTCTGGTTGCTTGGTTCGATATTACGCTGTACGAGCACAACCTTTGCCTTTGTAACAGGTTTGCTTTTATAGGTCGGTTTAAAGATCGAATAGCCTAAGCTGTTCTCGATGACTTTCAGTTCATTGACTTTCATCGGGAGAGCCGAGGTAAAGAAAAGTGCAAATGCAGGATCACCATCGATAATAGGTTTCAGTTCACCGCCGTCTTCCTTGGCTGTCGGATAGTCGGAAACAGCAACTGCAGCCTGGCGGAAAGCATCCGGATGCGCCTTGAGGATCGTTAAGATACTGTCTGCTTTTTTCTTGGCCTGTTCCTTGGTCCTTTTGATGGCATCATTTTTCAGCGGGCTGCCGGCAAAGGAGATCAGAATCTGGGTGGCTTTCACCGTATCCGGGCGATCCATGATATTCTGGATCTTGGCCATATACCAGGCATTGTTGAATTCGAAGGGAGGAATGAAAGTTCCAACAGGGAGCTTGTAAGCTACTGAGTCCAGGATTCCCGGAAGCATTCCCTTTTTCATATAGGTGCTGTCGTACTTCTTGTCTGAATTTGCACTTGCGAAAGTGGGAAGGTCAGTACTGATCTGAAAATCTTTGTAAAGAGCAGCAACGTCGGCTGCTGTTTTCTTGCGGTCAATATCGGATGGAACAACCTCGAACACGACGAAATCAAGATCGCGGGTAGCCTGGTCAGCAAAGAAGTACGGCCTGTTCTCATCATAGTATTTCTGATAATCTGCATCTGTCAGTTTCACACTGTTATCAGGAATGATCGTTGTGAAAGGAGGGGACAATGAGCGAACCTTCAGGGATGTGTTCTGATCCAGGTAATCTCTTTTCAGGAAAGCTTTAGGGACATAATAAGCCTTGGCAATAAGGTTATTGAATTTCATATTCATCCGGTCAGTCTTGATGGCTTTCTCAAACTCCAGCCAGCGCTGTTTGTCCTTGGGGTCCATCTGGTCGAGGTTCTTCAGGTAATTGAGTACCATGGCCGGATCATAGGCACCGGTTTTAGGATCTTTAAAATACTGAAGGATATAACGATGAGGATTCTTTCCCTGTACCTGGTCGAAGAGTTCTTCAGGAGAAACCGTGAGGCCAAGATCATCATATTCCTTGTTCATGATCAGGTCCTTCACCATGTCGTTCCATACAGTCTGACGAATATTAAAGGTTTCATCATCTGTAATCTTGTCGTTCCCGGAATTCTTTTTCTGGTTCTCAACAGTCTGTTCAACCTTGCTGGTGAAATCGCTGTATGGCATGATCTCCCCGCTCACGGATCCGATATCCGTTGTCCCTCTGGCTCTTTTTTTACCAAAATCTCCGATAACAAAGGCGGCAATAGCCACGCCCACAATAATTACGGCAAGTCCTGAGTGTTTTCTGATTTTTCCAATTATCGCCATTCGAAATGTTTTTTTTAAAATAGTTTGCAAAACTATGGAAAATTCCCGAAACTACAAACCCTTGCGCTAAAATCAGATAGAATCTTTTTTGACCATCATCTGGCCATGCACATTCAGGAACTCGTAGCGGGTAAAGGATTCGTTGGATTCGAGCCCGTCCCCGTAGAGGATCTTATCAGGGGTGGTGATCTTGACAGGCAGGTGGGAGTAGATGGTTTTACGGTTTTCATCCCATGTGAGCTGCTCAGTATTGAGCTGCTGATTCTTTGATTCATTGCGCACGACGACATTCCCCCTGGCTTCCATGATCCTTGTCCGGTCGATCCTTTTTCCGTAGGATGCCGATATGGTGGTTTCAACCCGAAGGGCTGAATCATACATTACTACCCTGAAACCTTTCGGGAATTCCATATACGATTCCGGGTTTGAATACTGATTCAGAAGAATACTGTAAAGCTTTGCCTGGACTTTGCCGGAGTCGCTGAATACCACTTCAACATTTTTTGTTGAGAGAGATGGTCCGGTGAGGGGGTGGGCCAGAAGGTCGATCCGTTCGGATGTATTTCCGCACCCTTCAATGAAGATGAGGCCTGTAAGGACGAAGGTTCCGTAAAAAATGGAGCGGATGAATGTGCGTTTCAAGTTTAGAAATACTTGCGTTTAACGAACCACCTTTCGTAGATGGAGAAACCGAGCACAAATTTGAAGTAGGTCTCTTTGATCAGGTTTGATTCCAGGGTGCCTCGTGAACCAACCTGCAATCCCAGGTTTACTGCGGTTTTTGAACCATGCACCGGCAACCCGAAGCCAAGTGAGAACGCATAATCGTTAAGGTGTTTTCCACGTAGTTCCAGGTATGTGCTGGTGTAGTTGAAGCCAAAACGGTAGTGGATCCGTTTGAGGTAATTGGTATAGGCATTAACATCCGGCTGGATCTCGGCGCCAAAATTGAACTGGTAGCTGTTGACCAGTGAATCGGTGATATCAAAGGCCGTATAATTCTTCCAGTTCTGCCATTTAAAATCTCCTCCGATCACCCAGCGGTCCTGTTTTTCAAAGGAGAGACCAAATCCGAGGGACAGCGGCACTACAATTTTCCCGTGAACATCATCGGAGATATTAATAGTATCCTTGATGGTTTCACTTAGGTCGCTGGCCAGGACAAAGGTCCGTGCCAGGGTATTCGCCTTGGCGCTGACCGCTGATTTCGGAGAAAAGATCCCACCCAGTACCATGCTCATGTCTTTTTTTAATTTGATCCGGTATTGTGCACCAAAATCAAAATAGAAATCGTTCACGGTGATATCATGGTCCACCATAAAGTTCATAAACATGATCGAATCAGGAAAGAGGACAGCGGAGCGGCGGTTGCTGTTCCCGAAAAGGTAGGAAGCATTAAAGCCGATCGAAAGGCTCCTGGTGATCTGGAACCCGTTACCCCAGTTAAACCGGTTGATGCCACCTTCACCGGTGTATGACCGTTTTACCTTCCCGATATCGTCATGAAGTTCCGTGATCGCAATATTATAACCCACATTGCTGAAGGGGAAAAGTCCGATGCTTGTTTTCCACCAGTGGTTGACAGGGAATCCGAAAAGAAGGTAGCCAAGTGATGCATAATTCCGGGATACAGACTGAATATTTGATTTCAGCTGAATGGAGTTCATGAGAACTCCTCCTTCAAAAACAAAGGAGGTCGAATCAAATTCTGTGTATGAGGCCGGATTCAGGTAATTAATGTGCGTTGGGCTTCTGAAGGCAATTCCGGTTCCTCCCATGGAGAAATTCCAGGCATTGTTGATGCCGCTGAGATCTCCGATACCAAAACGGGAATACGGTGAAATGATCTTGATCTGTGCTGAAAGCAGGGTCGAAAGAAAGAGGGAAAACAGCAGCAGGCAGTACCTTAAAGAGCTAAATATTTTTAACATTAAATCTGAGAATTTGATGAAGTCCGTATATCACGCAGTTTGGGACTGCAAAGATGCTAATTTTAAGCCGTTTGTCAAAATAAATCAGATCCCCTCCGCTGAAGATGATCTTTATTTCCGGGTATTTTTCCCGGTAATACCCTGCAACACCCTCTATTTCGTGGACAATCCCAAGTATCACACCCGATAATATCGCATCCGTTGTGTTATTTCCGATCGGGTGGTTGACTTTTTTATAGCTTATTAACGGCAGCTTCCCGGTAAAAGTATGCAAAGCCCGAAAACGCATTTCAAGTCCGGGGGAAATGGACCCGCCAAGGTACTTCCCCTCTGCATTCACAAAATCGCAGGTGATACAGGTCCCTGCATTGATAACCAGCACGTCTTTTCCGGGGTAAACAGAAGCGCCGAAGACCGCGGCGGCCAGGCGGTCTTTGCCAAGTGTTTCAGGAGTTCTGTAAGTATTCCGGATCGGAAGCGGCGTCTGATGGGTCAGTTCAATAAAGGGGAACTGCCTCCTCAAAAAGGATATGAGCGATGCCGGATGACGAATGACGGAGGAGAGAATGCAGGAACTGATTTCCGGGTGGTCATGTACGAACTGCCTGACTAGGGGCAGCGAAATCTGCGGATGAAATTCAAGGGCAGAGATCCTGCCATACGGATGACCTGCTGATGGATGGTCCACCAGCGCAATCTTTTTATTGGTGTTCCCTAGATCCAGTATGAGGTTCATCCTGAGCAGTATTGACCTATAGTCCGATAAAAATTCCGATCTTCAGAGGAAGATAAAGCGCAACGACTATAACAAAGGCCAGGAATACCCAGTCCCATTTCACCGTAATCTCCTTCTCCTCGTTGTCGAACTGAATCTCCGGATAGTGACTTCCCCTCATTTGTAAGGGATATAGCAGGAAAATCATCGAGAAGTTCATGAAAATCAGGGTATAGGAAATATCCGGAGCCATCATCACCGAGGTAATAATCATGCCGATATAGAATGGAAGGATCGCCTGGGCCATGATGAACGGCATACGGTTCCTGTCGAGCAACTGGTTAAAATACATTTTAGCTGTGATCAGGAACTGGCTTGAATACACAAACCCCAGGATGACGAGGAAGAGAAATGCCATCGCCGCAAAGAAGAAGTTGATCGGGTTGTAAACAAACATGTGCCAGATCACGTATCCGCTTCTCCTGTAAAAAATGATGCAAAAGAGCAGTCCGCTGAAGAAATAGGTGATGCAGTGATAAAGTGTCCAGAGTAAAAACAGTTTCATATACCCGTTCAGATCTTTCCGTTTCCGGTTCTTTTTTTTCTTTTTCTTCTTATTCTTTTCAGGAACAGTTTCCTCTGAGGGTTTTGCGAAGGCCCGTTCACGTTGTTTCCGGGTGAGCATCTGGTACCATTTTACAGGTGCTTCTTCCTCCTTTTTACTTTCAAAAACCTGTGCGATCGCAAGGATAATGCCCAGGATCACCAGTGAAGGAACAGAAAATACGATGATAACCTGATAAAATGCCCAGTCATAGCTGTGGATCTTATAATCGATGACACTGTAATTCAACAGGGTACTGATCTCGCAAAAATAGGCCGTGATACCGGTAAGCATCTGGGTCAGAAAGTATACGAGGAAAAATGCCAGCAGGAAGAGGGAGGTGGAATTCAGCAGGATCTTAAGGTAATCCCTGGTAAAAGCAACGGAATATATCTCGCGTTGTTCTTTGACATAATAGCGAAAACGGGTGCCAAGTGAAAAATACTCCTTGGTATTTCCCCCCGAGATCCCCTTCATTTTTCTCTTTGTGGTTTTATAATCCTCGTACTGGAATTTCACCCTTTTTGCCAGGGATGGGCGATGATGGGTTATTTTCTGAACCGGCCTGCGCTGCTCAGAGAGGTCTCTTCTCAGATGGTGGAAATACCTTCTGATCCGTTGTGATAAGGATGGTTTTTTGATTCCGGTCCGGGTCTTTTCATTCTGAGCCTTGATCCGGTATATCTCGTACTTGACAGCTAATTGGATCCGCTTTAAAAGGGGGGGCTTTTTAGGTGGCATTCTGTTGTGGTTTTGCAATATTCATTTGCGTTATGGAATACTGGTTTAGCTGGCTATATTGAGATATGGATGCCGATCTTCAAAGCGATCAGGATAGCGGAAATGGAAACGACGGCGACTCCAAGCCATTTCCAGATGACACTCGCCTTTTTGTCCTTGTTATCAAAATGAATTTCAGCAAAGTAGGTGCCACGGATCGGTACAGCGATGAGCAGAATCAGGATGGATACATTCATCATGGTCATGGTCAGGGAAAGCCGTGGGATCTGTGCGATGAAAGAAAATACAACCCCCAGCAGCGATGGTATGACGACCTGGCTGATCACGAAGGGTATGCGGTTGCGGTCATTAAGGTTGTTAAAATACAATTTGCCTGAATAGAGGAACTGCGGGGCAAAAACGAATCCAAGCACGACCATGAATATGAACGAGATCATGGAAAAGAATATATTGAACCCTGAGGAGTTGAAAATATACCAGATCACATAGCCGAACCGCCGGTAAAAGAAATATGAGAAAAGCATTCCGCTGAAGAAATAGTTGATGCAATGATACATGGTCCACAAGAGGAAAAGCTTGAAGACCCAGTCAAGTTTCCTGAACCAGCTTTTACCAGTGTACTCATTTCCGGGTGGTTCGACGATGTTTTGCAGCTGGGCCTGCCTCATCTGCTGGATCTTGATCTGCCGGAGTTCCCCTTTTTCTTTTTTCCTGATACGGGCCAGCTCACGGTCTTTCATGCGTTGCTTTTTTGAAAGCCTTCGTACCCACCTGAAAGGCCGGATTTTTGTCTTTTTCCGTTCAAACATCCGTGACAATACAAAAACAAGGATGAGTGCAAGCAGGGTAGGGGATGAAAAAACAATGATAACCTGCATCAGGGACCAGTCAAAACTGTGGATGCGGTAATCGATGATATGATAACTGATAAGAGTACTGATATCACAGGTCATGGCGCTTACCCCGGTGATCATCTGCATTATGAAGTTAACCAGGAAAAACGAGAAGACATACAGAATTGTGGAGTTCAGGGCGATAATAAGGAAATCCCTGCTGAAGCAGATCCTGAGCACATCCCGTGCCTGTATCCGGAACACCCTCAGCCTGTTTACAATGGATCGTTGTTCGGATATGGAGGATTTGCTGATCTTAAGATCCGAAAAGAAGTAGTTGTTCTGAAACTGGTGCTTTAACCGTTTGAAGGAAAATGACCTCCGGCTCCGTCTTTTCCGCATGTTGACGAGAAAGCCCTGAATTGTATATTTGATGCGATTGAGAAGGGAGGGTTTTCGGATCTTTCTGCGGGAACCTCTGTTCTCGTCGACTATGCGACGAAATTCATGCCTGATGGCACGACTGAGTCTTTTGAACAGAGAGGCTCTCATATTGCTCTAGTGATTGGCAATTTTTTTTCAGTGCTGTGGTAGAAAAATACGCTCAAAACGGTTTATCTGGAAAATCCGAACAAATATAAAGAAACTTATGAATTATGAAGAGGTTGGGGCCGGTGGAAAGAAAAATTTTATAATTCAAAAATTTGTTTTATTTTTGCCCCCTCTAAAAATGGCGTCGTAGCTCAGATGGTAGAGCAGAGGACTGAAAATCCTTGTGTCACTGGTTCGATTCCAGTCGATGCCACAGAAAAAAGCAGGAAGGCGAAGTGGTGAAAACCGCTTCGCCTTCCTGCTTTTTCTAATTCACAGGACGTTGGCGTACTTTATTTGGTAGTCTTTGCGCCCATCTTCTCTCCAAGTTTTTCATATGCGATGTCGTTTGGCTCCCATAATTCTATTTTGTTGCCTTCTATGTCCATGATATGAACAAATTTGCCATATTCAACAGTTTCAATTGTGTCAACAACCGTCACTCCGTTTTTCTTCAGTTGCTCGATTAGCGCTTCAATGTTTTCAACTCTGTAATTAATCATAAAATCCCTGGTTGAAGGTTCAAAGTATTTTGTTTTTTCACTAAAAGGACTCCATTGGGTAAACCCTTTTCTTGTAGTGTCTGCTCCTTGCCTCCATTCAAAAACAGCCCCATATGCATTTGTATTCAGACCAAGATTGATTTTGTACCATTCTCTGATTTTTATTGGGTCTTTACACTTGAAAAAAATACCGCCGATGCCGGTTACTTTTATTATTGGCTGACTGTCACTGCTTTTGGTAGTGATTGACTTAAAAGCGAAACCAAGTCCAAAGGTCATGGTAAAAGCAAGGATTATTAATATGGTCTTTTTCATTTCTTAAAGTTTGGTTTTAAAATGAAGTTTTTCACCCAGCCGAAACTGTACAAGTGTATAAATCAGTAAATTTACGACAAGAATATAGAGAATAAATCCACAATTAGCGAAGGTGAACGCTGATAAGGTGAGAAGCGTCAAGATCACACCAAAAACTGTTGCGATCCATGGCCAGGCAATTTCAGTATCCGGATATCTGTATGCTTTCACTATTGTTGGAATTGCTGCGAGTCCATCTGCAATGATGCTGAAAAAGATGGCGACATTACCCACTCTTGTGATCATCCATAATGCCAGACCCACTAGAGAAAGCAATCCGCACAATAAATCAAACCGGGTCAGTTTCCATTCCGCCTGTTTATTTACAAAAGAGGCAATAAAAACAGTCAATGGCAGAAAGCCGGTACTAAAGGTCATTAACGCTTCCAGGCCAACACCTTGTTTGATTTGTGCAAAAAAAGCGATAAATGGCACTATTGACCACAGTAAAAATGAAACTCTGTTGGGCTTGACTTTCCCTTTCAAAGTGTCTTTTAAATATACTACAGCACCTGCAGCTCCGATAAGGGTTCCAATAATGATAAAGTAGGGTGGAAGCATAAGAAGACAATAACGATTGCGG
>Ga0118677_10000490_pt1 | contig 71369 bp, 67 predicted proteins | sample AliMusrvi5mmetaG_FD_86154 | JGI IMG/M metagenome (GOLD analysis project Ga0118677, IMG submission 86154) | reverse complement strand
ATCAATATTCAACCGAAGCAAAATTAAACTGGATGAAAAGTTTCTTTCAATATGTTAGGAATAATCATATAAGATTCTTAAGTTATATCAATGTGAACTGGGACGACTTGCCTTTATTTGCTAAAGAAAAGTGGGGGGATGCCAGGTTGCAGAAAGATCCTTCTTTAATGATAGAATGGTTTAAGGAATTCAAGGAGGGTGGGCTATGAACATTACAGGCACAAAAGCTGATATCATTGAATTCGTCCGCCAGCACAAGGATGGGGTGAATTTCGGTCAGATTAAAGATCATATAGGATTTTCAAAGACAGCAATTGCCAATCATTTGAGGGATCTTATAAGTTCCGGTCATTTAAGCACAGAGGGTCTTCCTGCTCAGTTGACTTATTTTTTAGGTCCACAGCAAATGAGAAATACCATTAATCAGCAATTTATGGATACTGTTTTATCCCAATCTGATGCTCAGGGGATACCTGAGGAAGTTAAAAAAGCTGTTTTAGGGGATTTACAGGCCAGGATAAAGAACCCTCCTAAGCCTAAGCAGTCTATTGTAACCAAAGGTGTACCTGAAACCTCGCAAGCTGTCGGAGGCAGTACAGGTGCACCCAAAGGTGTACCTGAAGCTTCTCAAGCTGCTAGTAGAAGTACAGGTGCACTCAAAGGTGTACCTGAAACCTCGCAAGCTGTTGGAGGCAGTACAGGTGCACCCAAAGGTGTACCTGAAATCTCACAAGCTGTCGGAGGCAGTGCAGGTGCACCCAAAGGTGTACCGAAAAGCTCTCAAGCTGTCAGTGGCGGTACAGGTGCACCCAAAGGTGTACCGGAGTCTTCCCAAGCTGAAAGCGGTGCTATAGGTGTACCCAAAGGTGTACCGGAAATCGCGTTAGCTACCAGTGATAGTAATGGTATAGCCGGTGGTAACAATGATACGGCAGATAAACTGGCAAAAACCCTTCATGATTTAGAATTTGGAATAGATATATTGGATACTGATCTGACTGTCTCTCAAAGATTTGGCAAGTTTAAACTAAGAAGTATTACCTCTGAGTTAAAAAGGCTTCAAGCGGCAGTAGACTCTATCAAGACTGATTTAAACAATCTTAAAACCACAGTAAATGCTGAGCTTGGAAGCATAAGGGCTTCAATTGAAGTATTGGCGAACCAAACTAAACTCGCCAACCCGCCAACTGGTGCGCCTGTTAACAATGTTACATACGCCCAGACAACCGCAAAGTCTAAAGGTCGCCCAATATCGAATTTTGAAATTGTTTTTCGAAGGATGCTTGGGATATTTGTTTTTGGATCCATGATTTATTTTATTGTCCGCGCTATATGGTGGGTAATTTCAAGTATCTTTGAAATAATCTATGGAATCATTTACCATTGGCGAGGGTAGAATTTTGGGTAATGGGTGATGGGTATGGGGGAAAGATTTGACGAAATGAATTTCAATTGCAAAAGGGTGCATTCAACACTAGTCTTTCTGAGATCCTTTGAATACAAAAAAACAGAAAGGGCAATAAAAATGCAAAGCATTAATATTAAATTCTTGAGTTTTTTTCTATTCGTTATCATTTTTTCTAGTTGTAGTAAGATGGATTATAAAGATGCTTCAAAGAAAATAATGAGTTATATGAACAAAGGTCAATACGATTTAGCAATCGCAGAATCAGATAAGGTTTTAGCTGTAAGTCCTAATTCAAAATTTACATATTATACGTATGTGCTTAAAGGCACTGCTTATGTGTATAAAAAAGAATACGTTTTGGCTATCGAGACGTATGAAAAAGCTATAAAGATTAATTCTAATCTTCCTAACGCATTTAGTGGAAGGATTTATGCCTATTGGGGAATGAAAGACTACGATAAGACATGGGAAGATGTGCTCAAAGTTGAATCATTAGGTGGTACAGTTAATGCAGAGTTTCTTGGGCAATTAAAACGAGCTTCGGGAAGGTCTCTTGGGATTACCGTCCCGCCTCAAATGATGCCATCTTTTACAAGTCTTGAAGAGAGTCGTATGCCAGTCGCACTTTATATAAACAAAATTGCATCGATTATGGATAGTCAAAGATCTTTGCTTTGGAAAAAGACGAAGAATTTTCTTGTAGAGACGTTATGGACTAATACGGAACAAAGAAGTTCACAAGCTTTGGAAGCACGTCTGGCAATGAAACAAGTTCAAGAAGAAGTAATGGCATTACCTGTGCCAAATCCTTGTAAAAATTATTATTATCTAACTGTCGAATGGTTGCAACTTTATGTTGCCTTGTATAATCAGATTGAAAATTCTAACCTAGAAGAGGCAAAGCGTATTTATCAAAAGATTCAAGTAGTCAGTAAACAATACACTGATGAGTCCAAGAGTTTAGTAAATCAATACGTTCATTAAGTCTTAATAATCTGTCTACTAATCTCTGGGGTGCGCCAAGAGAGACTGGCATAGGTAGGTTTCTTAACAAAGCGAAATCGCTGGGCTGGGTCGTTAGTTTTCACGAGTATTGGAGAAAAATTATATGAAAGATTTAATTAATAAACATACCAACAAAATTGTCTATACGCTCACCAATGGTAAGGATTCTGTAGAGTTGCGTTTTGATTATGAGAGAGAAACAATTTGGGCGACTCTTAATACTTTAGGAGAACTTTTTGATACTGATAAATCTGGGATTTCCAGGCATATTGAAAATATTTATTCTGCAGGAGAATTGGAACGTGATTCAACTGTTGCAAAAATCGCAACAGTTCAGCAGGAAGGCAATCGGTCCGTCAAAAGAAATCTTGAATACTATAACCTTGATATGATTATTGCCGTTGGATATCGGGTCAATTCGATTGTCGCGACGCGTTTTCGTCAATGGGCGACTGAGCGCCTGCGTGAGTATATTATTAAAGGCTTTACTATGGATGACGACCGTCTCAAGAAACACGGAGGCAGGTATTTTGATGAACTTATTGAGCGCATTCGTGATATTCGGTCCAGCGAACGTAATTTTTATCAAAAAGTGACTGATATTTACTCAACCTCTATTGATTATGAAGTCGGCAGTGAAACGTCTCGCCAATTTTTCGCCACTGTACAAAATAAAATGCATTATGCTGTATCCGGAAAGACCGCTGCTGAAATTATCGCCAAGCGAGCTGATAGTAAATCCCCCAACATGGGGCTAACAAGTTTTAAAGGAAATTACATTATTCAGGCGGATGCTTATATAGCCAAAAATTATCTTACTGAGAATGAGCTTAAAAAATTAAATTTACTGGTTGAAGCCTATTTGGCATTTGCTGAACTTCAGGCCGTACGACGAATTCCCATGCATATGCATGAATGGATTATCAAGCTGGATGAATATCTTAAGTTTAGTGATAATGATGTATTGAAAAATGCAGGAATGATATCCCATGAAGAGGCTATGGATAAAGCCACTCATGAATATGTTAAATATAATGAACAACGTATAAAAGCTATGGAAAGTGATTTTGACCGTGAGGTTAAAAGAATTACAAAAAATATAAAAAATATTAAGAATGAATAATTTTTTAAATTGATCAAAATCGACGTGTTTAAATCCAAGAAAAGTTTTACAATCGCAAATTGGCTTATTTAACACTTGGATTTTTGAGTCTATTGGAATATGAAAAGAATTAGAGGAATGTCTATGAACAATAACAATTTTGTGAATATGGGTTTAATTATTGTTGTTTTATATTTTTCTTCCGTATTTGTGAATGCGGCTGATGTTCCATCGAGCGCTGAAAGCTATCGATTACAAGGAATAGAATATGAAAAGGCGCACAATAACACGCAAGCTCTAGCTGCATATAATAAAGGTTTAAAATTTTATCCCAATGTTGGATTATTGTATTGGAATCGAGGGTTGTTATTTTTTCACACAAAAAACTACGGCCAAGCCATTGCTGACTTAACAAAATATATTGGCTTTAAGCCGAATTCAAAGGTCGCAATTTTATTACGCGGTTGTGCTTATTATAATAATAATCAAGATGCACAGGCGGTTTCTGATTTTCAACAAGTCATTAAATTTAATGATTGTGAAAGTTATTTCGCCTATTTAAATTTGGCGACCGTATATGAGAAAGAAAAAAGCTTTCTGCAGGCTTTCAACAATGTCAATAAGGCAGAGGAGCAACCAACATATTGTCGGTCTGATTCTACGGGCTTTTTACAGCTTAAACCATTGAATGAAATCATTATAGGATTAAGGAAATTGAAATAAGAGGTAATTCTATTTATCAACATGTCCACTGATTTGGGTGTGCGCCAAATGGCTATCATTTAATAAACAATTATGGCAGCGAAACTATTACGAACATATCATTCGTTCCGATTTTGATTTTATAAACGTTCGAGAGTATATTCAGAACAATCCTGTAAAATGGGAAGAGGATGAATATTTCTCCTTATGAGAGGTTTTTACAAACATGCGTATCGTTAAATCCATCCACCAATTGCGTAAGATTTTAAATCAAACTCGTCGTGAAGGAAAGACCATTGGCTTTGTTCCGACGATGGGATATTTTCATGAAGGTCATCTCTCGTTGATGCGTCAGGCTAAAAAGGACAATGATTTATGTGTTGTGAGTGTTTATGTGAACCCCACACAATTTGGGCCCGCGGATGATTTTAAACAATACCCTCGAGATATTAAACGAGACTCGTCGATGGTAAAAAAAGAAAATGTTGACATTCTTTTTATTCCATCTGATAATGTCATCTATTCAAAAAGCTATTTGACATACATCGACGTAGAAAAGATTTCTCAACCGCTTTGCGGTCAATTTCGTCCTGGGCATTTTAGAGGGGTGGCGACGATTGTGGCTAAACTTCTTAATATTGTTAAGCCCAATGTCATGTATTTAGGACAGAAGGATGCTCAGCAAGTAGTTGTCCTAAAGAGAATGGTTGAGGATTTAAACTTTTCAGTGAAGATTAAAGTCGTAGCGACCAAGCGTGAAGCAGATGGTTTAGCTATGAGTTCACGTAATAAATATTTATCTTCAAAAGAGCGGCAAGACGCGACAGTGTTGTACAAAGCATTGTGTGAAGCTCAAGGGATGATTAAAGATGGAAAGTTATCAGCTGTTAAGGTAAAAGCAGCCATTTCTTCCATGATTACGAGGAATTCTTCAGGAAAGATTCAATACGTTGAATGTGTGAATGCAGACACCCTTGAGAACATTGAGGTTTGTAAAGGGCATATATTAATTGCTTTAGCAGTGTTCTTCGGTAAAACCAGACTGATTGATAATGTTTTTATCCGCCTCCATGAACCGAAGCAAAACAAAAATTAGAATTGGTATCCTAGGCTGTGGAGCCATTGGGTCGAGAATTGCCCGCAGCATTAAGACAGAATGTGGAAGCCTGGCTTGTGTATCGGCGCTGTTCGATATTAATCCATCCAGATCCCTTAATCTTTCCAAACAACTTCCTTTTAAGAATGTTATTCAAAAGTCTTACCCTAAATTGTTGGAGCATTGTGATTTTGTCGTGGAAGCCGTTAACGCCCCTGATACCCATGAACTGATTCGTCAGGCTTTGATGGCTAAGAAAGATATTTTGGTGATGAGCGTAGGAAAGATTCTAGATGGGGAATCTGTTTTTAAATTAGCTCAAAGCCAAGGTTGTCGTCTTTTAATTCCATCAGGGGCTATAGCTGGCATTGATGCTATCAAGGCCGCTAGCCTTGGTAAGATCCAACAAATCACTTTAACAACAAGAAAACCCGTCTATGGGTTTGCGGATAATGCCTTTGTTCAGCAAAAGAAGATCAATCTTTCACAGATTTCTAAAGAAACAGTGTTATTTGAAGGTAATGTGAAAGAGGCGGTGAAATGTTTTCCTCAAAATATCAATGTAGCGGCAACAATTGCTTTAGCTTCAGCTGCTAAAGATAAATTACGTATTCGTATTACGACCTCTCCGGAATTTAAAGTAAACTCTCATGAAATCGAGGTTATTGGTGAGTTCGGAAGATTGGTGACAAAAACAGAGAACGTTGTTTGTCCGGACAATCCTAAAACAAGTTATTTGGCGGTATTATCAGCGGTAGTGACTTTAAAACAATATTTTGGACAGGTCAGGATTGGAACGTAAAGGCATTTGTTTCACTATGTAAAATGATTCTATGGAAAGGAGGTGAACGTATGGCTTCTAAAAAAGTAGCTAAGGTCGGAGTCAAGAAGGAAAAAGGTTACCTGTATTTCTTAGACAAACAGGGAGATATTTCCTGTGCTAAGATGGCTCGTGGCGACAGCAAAGGCGGCGCAACAAAGAAAGTCGCGAAAGTTGGCGTCAAAAGAGAAGAAGGGTATCTTTATTTCATCGATAAGCAAGGAGATGTTTCCTGTGCTAAGATGGTCCGAGGAGGTACTCGTAAAAAGAAGTCTTCTGCCAAGAAGGCAATCAAGAAGACAACCAAGAAGCGTAAATAAGCTTAATCCTACTGGGATGAGGCTTTACAACAGCCCCCACAGCTTTGCTTCGCAAAGCGAAGCAGTGGGGGTTGTTGTTTACTTCATAAGAAAGATTTGATTAGGTTTACCAAAATTAGATTTTTTTGAAAGTTCTGAGATCTGCTTATGCCGCAGTTGAAAAATAATGTTTAAGATTTTATGGCAATTTAGCGGATAATATACCTATGCAATCTAATAGTATTGTCATTCGCGGGGCCCGCGAACACAATCTTAAGAATATTGATTTAACCATTCCCCGCAACCAATTTGTGGTCATCACTGGTTTGAGTGGTTCAGGTAAATCGTCTTTGGCTTTTGATACGATTTATGCCGAAGGACAGCGTCGCTATGTCGAAAGTCTCTCCGCATACGCGCGGCAATTCTTAGATCAAATGCAAAAGCCCCAAGTGGAGCATATTGAAGGGTTGTCCCCGACTATTTCCATAGAACAAAAGACGGTCAGTCGTAATCCTCGTTCAACAGTGGCCACACAAACAGAGATTTATGATTATTTGCGTTTATTATTTGCACGTATCGGAGAGCCATATTGTTATTCTTGCGGGAAGAAAATTGAACAGCAAAGTGTTCAGCAGATTGTTGATCAGATTTTGAATTTAACTGAAGGAACAAAAATAAATATTTTGGCCCCTTTGATTAGCGGACGAAAAGGGGAATACCGTCATATTCAAGCGCAGGTTGTTAAATCTGGTTTTGCCCGATTGCGCGTTGATGGTAAAATTTACGATGTTCAAGACAAGATTAAGCTTGATAAATATAAAATTCATCAAATTGAGGTGGTTGTAGATCGTTTAAGTGTTCGTTTAGACATTCGTAAACGACTTTTCGACTCTGTTGAAACGGCCCTTAAAGTTGGGGAAGGTATTGTTATTGTTGATTTTAACGGGACAAGAGCGGATCAAACATTCAGTGAACGTTACGCGTGTATTGATTGCGGTATTTCTTTAAGTGAAATTGAACCCCGTATTTTTTCTTTTAATTCTCCTTACGGAGCGTGCGTCGAGTGTAATGGTTTGGGGACGAAAATGGAAATAGATCCAGGAGCATTGGTCCCTGATTCGAGCAAACCTTGGACAACGGCCATTGCTCCTTGGAAAAAAGGTCGGCGTGGGTACATGATGTATTATAGGGCTGTTTTGCGGGAAATCGCCCAGTTGTACGGTATAGACCCACGGTTGCCGTTTAGCCAATTAGACAAAAAATCTAAGCATATGATTTTTTATGGCTCTAGTGATGAAATTTGGGGACGCACCTTCGAAGGGGTCATTAAATATCTTGAGCGTTTGTTTAGAGAAACGGACAGTGATTGGCTCAAGGAAGAAATTTCTTCTTTTATGTCTGTTTCTGCCTGTCCAGCGTGTGAGGGCAAGCGCCTTAAAAGGGAGTCTTTATCGGTCAAAATTGAGGATAGTAATATTGCTGATGTTTCTATGCTTTCAATCAAAGAAGCTAAAAGTTTCTTTCATGGTCTTAAATTGTCTAAAGACAAGCAAACGATTAGTGCTGAAATTCTTAAAGAAATTAATCGTCGATTAGATTTTTGTATTAACGTCGGTCTGGAGTATTTGACCTTAGACCGTCGCAGCGCCACTCTTTCCGGTGGAGAGGCGGAGCGTATCCGTTTAGCCACTCAAGTAGGTTCAGGTTTAGTGGGGGTTATTTATGTGCTCGATGAGCCTAGTATTGGACTGCATCAAAAAGATAATGATAGGCTCTTGGCGACCTTACACGCGTTACGAGACTTGGGGAACACCTTGATCGTCGTCGAACATGATGAAGACACCATCCGCAGGGCGGACTATGTGATTGATTTGGGGCCGGGCGCAGGCGAACATGGGGGAGAGGTCCTTTACGCTGGAGATGTTAAAGGTCTCATTGAATGTAAGAAGTCTTTAACAGGGCAATATCTTAACGGGACTTATAAGATCCATATCCCGAGTAATCGTCGAGACATTGTCAATACCAAGTTTTTAAAGATTATCGGTGCTAAGCAACATAATTTAAAGAATATTGATGTTTCAATTCCTTTAGGAACATTCGTATGTATAACGGGTGTTTCAGGTTCAGGTAAATCCACTTTGGTCGAGGATGTTTTGCATAGGGCCTTAAGTTATAAATTACACGGATCTAAAGAAAAGCCAGGCGCGCATAAGAAAATAGAAGGTTTACAGAATATTGATAAGGTCATTGTGGTCGATCAATCCCCCATAGGCCGCACCCCGCGTTCGAATCCCGCAACATACACGGGAATGTTTTCTGATATACGTGATTTATTCAGTCAATTGCCTGAATCTAAAATGAGGGGATATAAGCCTGGCCGTTTTAGTTTTAATGTCAAAGGCGGCCGTTGTGAATCTTGCTCGGGAGATGGGATCAAGAAAATAGAGATGCATTTTTTACCGGATGTGTATGTGGAATGTGAAGTTTGCCACGGGAAGAGATTTACGCAGCAGACATTGGAAGTGGAGTTTAAGGAAAAGAACATTGCGGATGTTCTTGATTTATCCGTCGAAGAGGCAATGGTTGTATTCGACAATATTCCAAGAATTAAATCTGTACTGCAAACCCTTTTTGATGTGGGTTTAGGCTATATTCGTTTGGGGCAATCTGCCACCACTCTCTCAGGAGGAGAGGCCCAGAGGGTAAAGCTTGCCAGTGAATTGTGCAAACCAGCGACGGGAAAAACTTTTTATATACTTGATGAGCCGACGACTGGGCTGCATTTTGCCGATGTGGATAAGTTGCTGACAGTTTTACAAAGATTGGTACAAAAAGGAAATACAGTGCTCGTGATAGAGCATAATCTAGATGTGATTAAGTCTTCTGATTATATTATTGATTTGGGACCTGAAGGCGGAGACAAGGGAGGGGAAGTGGTTTTCGCGGGGTCCGTTGATGAAATTATTCAAGATTCTTCATCTCACACGGGAAAATATTTAAAATCTTTTCTAAAGAAAATGTAATTGTTATGCGAAACTTAATCTTCATTTTTGCTTTTATATTTATTACCGGAGGAGTTTTCTTTCCGCTCAATAAGATTTATGCTCAAACCGAGCAGGAGGAATTATATTCCACTGCTTTGAGGGCATTTGATGATGGTTTTCATGATGTGGCGATTCGTTATTTAGAACAGTTTTTGGAAGAATCCCCTTTAAATCCTAAAATTATTCAAGCCAAGTTCTTACTAGCCCAATGTTATTTCTTTAAAAATCGTTTTACGGATGCTTTAAATTTATTTAGCAGTATCCAAGAGAAGTATGATAACAAAGAGTTGCTGCTTTTTTGGTTAGGTGAGGTTTATTTAAAGTTGCCAGATTATGCCCATGCGCAAAAGCAATATCAGGAGCTTATTAAGGCTTATCCTAATTCTGTTTATCTTCCCCAAGCCTATTATTCGCTAGGGTGGTCTTTTTTTGATCAAAAGAAATATATCCAAGCAAAGAATATTTATAAGCAACTAGTGGAAAGATTTCCTAAACACCCCTTGAGCGAAGATGCTTCTTTAAAAATAGCCCAGTGTTTGTATAACTCAGGAGATTTTCATTCGGCCTTAAGAGGTTTTATTCAATATTTGACGCAATATCCCCATGGGGCCCAACAAATGGATGTTTACCTTAATACCGCAGATACTTATTACTACATGGAAGATTATCAAAATGCTAAGATTTTCTATGATAAAGCCCTTAAGAATTCTGAACCTAGACCTGTCTTGACTGCGTTTATAGGAAAGATATGGAGCTGTATAAAACTAAAAGAGTTTGATGAAGCCGATAAAATTCTTAAAGACGCAGAGAACTTTAGTAAGAACAAGGACCTTTCTGATGATGATTTGTTATTGGTAAAAGCCAATTTTTACGTTGAAAAAGGTGATTTACAAACGGCAGTTGTGAATTTTGACAATTTAATCAAGAATTTTCCGAGAGGTCAGCATTATTTAGAGGCCCATTTAGGGCGGGCAAATGCTAATTTTATGCTTAAGAAATTTGATGATGCCTTGGGTGATTATGCTTTTATTATTGATAGAGGAGGCAGGGAAGACTTGTCATTAAAAGCTAATTTGGGAATGGCTTGGACGTATGCGAAATTAAATGATTTAAACCAAGCTCAAGCGCATTTTCAAAGTATTGTTGATCATGCCGGCAAATCAGATATCAAGGTCGCGGCTTTGGTCCAAATGGCGGATGCTTTGGCAGATGCCAATAAAACTCAGGAAGCCGTGGCCATCTATGATACCGTCATTAAGACTTATCCAGAGAGTCCTATGGCTGATTATGTTCAACATCGTCAAGCCATTGCCCTATTAAAGCTTGGAAAAATCCAGGCGGCTGTGATGGGTTTTGAAAATTTAAAAAACAACTTTCCAGAAAGCCATTATTTGGAAGATGTGGATTATTATTTAGGATTAGCGGATTTTAAGAACGGAGATTGGAAAGGAGCGTCGGCTAAGATAGGAAATTTTCTAAAAAACGTCTCTCATTCCAATGATTTTATGCCTGAAGCTAATTACATTTTGGCGTTGTCATATCTCAATTTAAAACAGCCAGAGGAAGCTTTGAAAACATTTCAGAGAATTTTGCGTCTTTATCCGGATGATGTGACCGTTGCTAAGAATTCAGACATTGGTATCGCGAAATGCCAGTATGAATTGGGGCAAATCAAGGAGGCTGTTAAGAAGTTTAAGCTTATTGTTTACAAATATCCCAATACCGACGTAGAGTTTGAATCTCTTTTGTGGCTGGCCCAATATTATTTAAAGAGCGCCAACTACCAACAGTCTTTAGACTTTTATCAGAAGATACTGGACCATTTTTCAGATCATGCCGGCATTGATCAGATCCATTACGAAATGGGACAGGCGTATGAGATCCAGGGACTGTACGATTTGGCCTTAGCGCAGTACAAACAAATTTCCCGTCAAGATGGCGTGCTTTCCTCAAAAGTAAAATTGGCCATTGCCGGCATATTCGCTAAAGAATTTGATACCACTAAAGCGGTTGCGGCCTATGAAAGTATCGCGGATTCTTCTGCAGAATTAGCAAGGGAATCTTATTTGCGCATAGCCCAGCTTTACCGGAACAATCAAAGTTATACCAATGAAATTGAATGTTATCAAAAGGCCCTTAAAACTGTTGTTGGTAAGGGCGGGGTCAGTAATGCGGAATTGCAATTTGATATCGCTGATACCTATGAAATTATGGGAAATTTAGATGAAGCGGTTGGTGCCTATTTAAAAATACCTTCTTTGTACTCTGACCAATTAAGTTGGATCACTAAAGCTTATCTTCGCGTGGCAAAGATTTTTGAGGACCGTAAAGATTGGGCTGGTGCGAGCGTCACCTATCAAAAGATGATTCAATTAAATACGGAGGAATCTAAATTCGCGCAGGAACGTTTAGACTGGATTAATACTTCGGCTAAATCTCATTGATTCATCTTTTGGGATAGCCAATTCTATCGGAGGGACGAAAAATGATGGTCATTATTTATAATGTTTGGCAATTAATTCTTAAAGGTGGACCCATGATATGGCCGGTTATTTTTTTGTCTGTGGTGGCGCTGGCCGTTGGGATGGAAAGGATATTCTATTTGTCAACCGTAGAAAGGCTTTTGAAGGCTGAAAAGATAAATCTTATGCGTTCGTTACAGCAGGACAGTATTAAACAGGCATTGAATTTATCTGAGTCGTATAAGGGCCCTTTTAGTCGGATTTTTAAAGCAGCGCTTTTAAAATTTGGTAATTCATCAGAGGTTATTAAAACGGCCATGGACGAAGTTTTTATTAATGAAGTACATCGTCTGAAAGAACGTATTGGGATATTGTCTTTTGCGATCAATGCTTCAGTCTTAATAGGGTTGCTGGGGACTGTCATAGGATTGACGGTTGTATTTCATAGTGTCCAGATACGTTCGAATGTTCTTAATCCTTTAAGTGTAGGGGACATGGCTATGGGGATATGGCAAGCTTTATTCTCTACGATAGCAGGGCTGGTTGTTTGTATTCTAAGCTATGCGATTTATAGTTTTTGCGTTTCTAGAATTAATAATCTTATTTCTGATGTGCAGATTGCTATGGCCCATCTTGTGCATGTATTGGTACAATTGGCAGAATTAAATCCCCATTAGAAAGTCGTGATTTCAATGAAAACAGATAATTTGACAGTCCCAACCGGCGTGCCTTTTGAGCCTATTTTGGCTATTGTTGGCATGAATGTGTTTTTGTTAATCCTTTTGATGTTAATTTTTTGTTCGTCATTAGCCAAACCAGCTGGTTTTGAAATTCGTATGCCTCGAGCTATTGTCAGCGAAGGCCTGCAAGGTGAGCAAACGATTAGTGTTACCGCTGAGAATGTGTTGTATTTTAATAATCGTGTGGTGACTCTCAACGAACTTAAGAGAAATCTATCCAGAATGGATTCTAAACAACAGAATATCTTTATCCGTGTAGACCGGCATTCGTCTATGGGAAGAGTGATGGATATATGGGATTTATGCCGGGCCATGGGTGGTAGTCATGTTCATATTATCGCCACTGGAGAAAATTAGAGACCGTTTATGCGTTATTTTTTGATTTCAATTGGAATACATGTTCTTGTGCTTAGCTTTGTTTGGATTGGATTTTCTGTTCCGGTTGGACGGGGTCAAAATTCATTTACTTATTTAGGAGAGATGATGGATGCTCCAGAAGGCTACCAGAGTCCAAGCGTTTCCAATGAAAAAGATTCTACAGAGGCTGTTGTGGTAGGCTCTTCATCAGATCTTTTTAATCCATGGCTCAAAATGCGTCAGGTCGATAAGCCTCGTTAGGTGATTGAGTTTACAAGAGAACTTTATTTTTGTGTAAGGTAGAAGAAGTTTGGTTATCATGACGGGATACATCTATGTTTATCTGGGATTTTAGCGCAATCTTTGCGGTGATTTTAATTCTGGGTGTAGGCCTTGTTTTAACCCTGTGGATGGTCTATAATTTAAGTAGGGGGCAAGAAGGGGCAGATGATGGTGTCACGGATTATTTTAGGCACTGCCGCTATTGCGGGTATGTATATCTAGACTATCATCAAAGTAATCCTTTCCGCTGCCCGCGTTGTCAAAGTTATCATGACTGATGCCCTAGACCTCTTGTTCAATCAAAAGGGGGAAAGAGGTAAAAAGGAATTATGCGATTACAATCATCTAAAATTGAAAGAAATTCAGGGGTTGTTTTAGTAATTGTCTTGATTATTATCATCATTATGTCAATTATCGGGGCTTCTATTTTTTCTATAAGTATGAGTCAAAGTAGAAGCAGCCGCTCTCAAGTTGACCAAATTGTAGCTGAGCAATTAGCTAAAGGGGCGTTTTGGAGCGCGTATAATCAGAATATAAACGCTAATAATCCGAATTTCACAAGCGCTCCTCTGTGTGCTTCTCCTTGTGTCTCTTCAGGCGGTGGCTGCAGCTGTAATCTTAATGGCCGAACCTTTAGCTATCAAGTCAGTCCATCCGTCTCTCCTTATAACGCGAGTGTTGAAATTAATTATTAATTTGTTTTATATTATATTGACAAGCATTCCTGGCTATAGTCTAATAAAAATTAATCTATATAGAGTTTAATTATACGCTCTACTTAAAAAACTATGGCTAATCCTCAAAAAGTCGGTATTTTTATATCCGATGAGAAAATTGTTTTAGCAGACACAATTCGTGGTAAGATTCAGACAATTGTTTCAGCTCCCTTCATTTCTTCCTTAGGTCTTTTAAAAGAACAATCTGGTATTGATGTTAATGATGAAGTTCAAATGGTTGGTTTTTTTCAGAAATTATTGAGGGAAAATAAGATCGAAATCAACCAAGCTGCTGTTTCAATCCCCACTAAAGAAGTCTTTTTGCGTTCGTTCGTCATTCCTTACATGCCTGCTAACGAAATCAATAATGTAATCTTTTTTGAGGCCAAGAAATATGTTCCTTTTGAATTAAAACTTTTGGATTACGCGTATAAAGCGATTCCTTTTATAGAAAACAAACAGAAACGATTAAGGATTATTTTTTATGGGGTGCGTAAGCAGACCGTAGATAAATATGATCGTATTTTAAAACAAGTTGGTTTTAAAACCGTTACGTATGAACCATCCTTGGTTAGTCTGGCCAAACAGCTTATTATCAAGAAATATTTACGGCGAGATCAAAAGATGGTTGTTGTTTATGTCCATGATAATTATGGACAAATTGTCTTTTATGAAAAAGGGGTGTCTTTTTTCTTTAGGGAATTTCCTTTAGCGGTTGCAGAGGCGCATGATTCCAAGGCTGTGGCAGATGTCATTCGAGCGCAGCTGCTTAGGGAAATAAGAAAATCATTTGAATTTTATAATCGTCAATTTTCTCCTGAAAAGATCAAGGAAATCTTGGTCCTTTCTACAGAGTTAGATAAAGAATTAATCGATAGCTGTTCTGAAGAATTGTCAGTTAAAGCCCGGGTGGTGGAATCCTTGGTGACGGTAGGTTTGCAAAGATATCCAGACATGGATACGATATGCGCCAGCGGGTCCTGTATGATTGATAAGGATATCAGTTTTAATTTCACGGACAACAAAGGACCTGCCGCCGTTTCGGACCCCCGCAAGCCCCTGCCATGGTATGTTACGGAATTGTTATCATGGGACATCAGTGAGTTTAAGTATGCGATACAAGCCTCTGTTGTTTGCGCCTTACTTTTAGGGGCGGGATATCTTCACTATCAATTCCAATTAGAAGATTTGAAAAGACGCAATGAAAACCTTGTTTTGTTTCAGGGCCCCAAGGCCAGGGAAACTGTTGAACAATTAAAACAAGATATTAAATCCAATGCTGAGAAATTAGAAAAGTATAAAAAAATTTTGCTGCCAAGCCAAATGTCTTCATTGCTCGTTAGTATAACCAATGCTTTGCCAAAGGGCGTGTGGTTAAGCGATGCGAATATCGATTATAGTAATGACCGCGTTTCGTTATCGTTAAGCGGAAGTGTGTATAGGGATGATATGGGCTCGGAATATAAATCAATCAATCAATTCTTAGCCAATTTAAAAGAGTCTAAGGTTTTAAATAAGGTAAAACTTAAGTCGGACAAGATGAGCAGCCAGCAAGAGGGAAAATATAAGGTCGTTGTTTTTGCTGTTACTGGTTCTTAAAGGTTTAATGACAGGGTAATATTTAAGTTATGGAACAGACCGCTTTAGATAAGAAAATTAAAAAGATTCTAGAACATAAAAGTATTCTTTTGGTTCTAGTGGTTGTGGTGGTATGTATTATGTTTGGAACAACACTGTGGAGTAATTATAAGACTCAGGCCGAAGATTATAAAAAACAGCTCAAAGAAAAATCCAGTAAAAATGATCTGATCTCCGCATTTGATAAGTCTAACGGGAAGTTAAATGAGTTCGTATCATTCTTTCCTAAACAACTCAGCGGAGACGGTTTGCTGAGTCAAGTGGCGGATTACGCGACCCAAAATAACATAACTATCTTGAGCGTTGCTCCTGAAGAGCCCCAAAGCCATGAAGAATACATAACCACAGGTCTGCGTTTGAATATTCAGTCTAAAGATTTTAAGAGCTTAATTTCATTTTTTTATACCATTGAAACTTCACCATTTCCACTTAGAATATTACATTGGTCTACCAAAATAGTTGATAAATCAGATTTTATAAATTGCGACGTTAATATTGTTTCCATACAGCTTCAAGTTAAACAATGACACATTGGTTAATCATTATAGGATGTTTTCTTTTTCCCTTGCAGGTATTGGCTCAGGGGCAAAAGGAAGCTGTCGCTGCTCCGTCGATGAAAGGGGCGGAAGACCCCGCTGTGGTAGATTTTCTAATGAATCCCAAAAACCCTTTTATGTCTCAAATCCCTCAAGAGATAGTTGTCCAGAAGCCTGTTGAAAAGAAGGTTGTCCCGGTTAAATCTGTGACACCAATCAAGAAGCCATTATCAAAGCCGAAAATTGAGGTTATAGATAAAAAGTCCTTGAATTTAAAATTAAATGGCATGGTTTGGGGAGGTCCAAAGCCGCAGGCCATTATCAATGACAGGATCGTCAGCGAGGGTGATATAATTGAATCAAAAAAGATTGAGTCTATTACTAAAATGGGAGTTAGAATTAGGTATAAGGGTAGAGTTTTTTTTCTAACTATAGATTAGTGATATGTTTTTTGTTAATCCTTCGATGAGGCTTAGGATTAATCCTGAAATAAATTGAAGGGGTTAATGGGGAGAAAATCATGATGTGTTATCGAATCAATTTAATATTCTGCATGATGTTAATAGCAGCGCCATTGGCCTGGGGGGCTTCTCAGGAAAATGACATTGAAAATCGTTTTATTTATTCAGATTATTCCCAAAAGATATCGATGGATTTCAAAGATGTTTCATTGATGGATGTTTTGAAGATTCTTTCTAAACAATCCGGGATGAATTTTATATCAGCCGGGGATGTGTCGAGTAAGAAAATAACATTGTTTTTAGACAACATCCCCATTGAAGAAGCCTTAGATAAAATTTTAGATGCCAACGGGTTGACCTATGAAATGGCCCCTAACAGCGAGGTGTTTATTGTTAAATCGAAATCCCAAAATCCAACGATCACCAAGGTTTTTCCTTTAAAATACGCGACCGTCAGTAATTCTTCGTTAAAAGGCACTACATCGGGCGCTGGAGCGGCTGCTGGTGGGATTACCGGCGCGGTCAAGGCCATATTATCGAAAGATGGAAAATTGCAGGAAGACCCTCGAACAAATTGTTTTATTATCACAGACCTGCCCGAGAGATTTCCTTTGATTGAAGAAACTATTTCAAAGTTGGATGTGAAGGTCGCGCAAATCTTGATTGAAGTTGAAATCTTGGACGTTTCAAAAGGGGCTGAGGATAAGATTGGAATATCCTACGGTAATGGGGGGCCTTTCGTGAAGGTTACGGGCGGGACCCGCACATCTTATTTTCCTTTTAACGAGCAGTTAGTGCATACCAAGGAGCCCTCTGGCAGCGCTAGCAGCACTTCTATAACGACCAGCGCTTCGGGGACAACTACGGATGGCATATTATGGACACCAGGCACCTATGATTTTACAGGGATGCAGGCCTCTTTAGATTTTCTAAAAACACAGAATGATACTCGAAGTTTAGCAAGACCTAGAATATTGACGCTCAATAACCAGCTTGCCCACATTGAAATCTTGACGGATCAGGCGACGAATTTTTCCCAGGTGACAACCAATTCTACGACTAATACGGGGACGATCACTCAAACCATTGAACGGCATAACACAGGTGTGACCTTGGATGTCACTCCTCAAGCCAATATTGAAACGGGAGAAATTACCATGCTGGTGACGCCCTCTGTCATTGAGGCTAAGACGTCATCCATAGCAACCCCGACGCAGCCTGTTGAAGATGTTGAAACGCGTAAGTCCAATTCACTTTTAAACGTTAAAGATGGGGAAACAGTCATTATAGGCGGACTTTTACGGACACAGGAGCAGAATACGGGATCTAAATTGCCGTTCTTTGGAGACCTTCCTTTGGTGGGGGCGGCATTCCGTCACAAAGATAAAACTAGCAGTGAAAGGGATTTGATTATTTTTATCACACCCCATATTCTTGATGATAAGTTTAAAAAGAAAATGGACAATGAAGTAGTCACTCATCTTAATCGAGAAGTCAGGAAACCTTAAAGGGAATTACCATGATCCATCAAAGACTTGGCGAAATTCTTATCAAACAAGGGCTGTTGACCGAAAGTCAACTGCAGGAAGCCATTGACGCCCAGAAGCAACTTAAAGAACGCATTGGTGAGGTTTTTCTTAAACTAGGAATGATTACAGAAAGCGATTTAGCCGTGGCCTTAGGCACGCAGTTGATGATTCCCTACGCGTCCCAGAAGGGTGAATTGATGAAACCCCGTAACAATCAGGGGTTGACCCAGCTTGTGCCTTATGATTTCGCGCGTAAGAATTTAGTGCTGCCGATGAGTAAAACCGCGAACTCTCTAACATGCGCGATATTTGACCCGTTAGATTTTATCATGTTGGATAACTTAAAGCAGATAACGGATTGTGAACTTAATTTGGTCATTGCCACTAAATCGGATTTGATTAAGGCCATCACGGATTTTTACACAAGCCAAGGCGGGGAATCCTTGCTGGATAAGGAAGTAGAGAAAACATATTCCGACCAAAAAACAGATGGTGATGATGGTGAAAAAGCCAATTATGAAAAAGAATCCGACGCGGAGCTTAGCATTGACCGTCTTATAGCGAAAGCGGAAGAAGCGCCTGTTGTGAAGTTGGTAGACCTGATTATCCGTCAAGCCATCGATGAAAAAGCGAGTGACATTCATGTTGAGCCCTTTAAGGACAAGCTGGAAATCCGTTACCGCATTGATGGGGTGTTGTATCAAATTCCTCCGCCATCCGCGCATTTGCATTTGGCCATCGCTTCGCGCATTAAAATTCTGGCCAAATTAGACATTGCCGAAAAACGCCTGCCGCAGGACGGTAATATTTCCGCCAAACTGGAAGACAGGGTGGTGGATTTGCGTGTTTCTTCAATTCCGACAATTTGGGGCGAGAAAATTGTCATGCGTATTCTGGACAAAGGGGCTGTTAAACTGGAACTGTCCAACCTGGGTTTTGATGCCAAGCAGTTGACTACCATCCGTAAGGCGTTGGAATCCAGCTATGGTTTGTTTTTCGTCACAGGACCGACGGGATCTGGAAAATCAACTACATTATACGCGGCCCTTAATGAAGTCAAAGACCCTTCTAAAAATATCATCACGGCGGAAGACCCGGTTGAGTTTAAGATTGATGGTGTCAACCAGGTTGCTGTCCGTAATGATATAGGCCTTACCTTTGCCGCGGCACTGCGGTCCTTCTTGCGTCAAGACCCTGACATTATTCTCGTTGGAGAAGTGCGTGATTTGGAAACCGCCCAAATTTGTACCCGCGCGGCCTTGACGGGGCATTTGGTGTTAAGCACCTTGCATACCAATGACGCTGCCTCCGCGGTCACCCGATTGATTGATATCGGGGTTCCGCATTTTTTATTAACACCTTCCTTGGTCATGATCATCGGGCAACGTTTGGCCAGAAAATTGTGCCCTAAATGTAAAGAGCCCTATGAGGCCAATGGTGAAATGGTCGGAGATTATAAAATCAAAAGTGATTTGCTGTATCGTGCCAAGGGATGCGATGACTGTTCGCATACGGGCTATAAGGGCAGGTTGGTCATCGCGGAAGTTTTAGCTGTTAGTCATGAAATCCGCTCCCTGTTAGGTAAAAACGCCAGTTATGAAGAAATTAAGGACGCCGCACGTAAGAACGGCATGGACACCATGTTTGAGGTGGGAATGAAGAAGGTCGAAGAAGGTACGACCAGTATTGATGAAATTCTAGGGATATCGTTATAAACTTTTTTGAGTCCTTTTTTTAAGAAGGTAATCAAGAAAGATTAAAGAGAGTTTTAATTATGCCGACATATAATTACACTGCTCGTGACAGTACGGGTAAGATCAAGAATGATATGACTGAGGCTCTCAATGAGCAGGCCTTGGTCGACAAGCTCCAGGCCCAGGGTTTCTTCATTATTAAGTATTCTGAAGTCCTGCAGATGATTCAGGAGCAGACCCCTCAAAAATCCGCGGAGATCCATTTCAACCATACCAAGGTCAATCTACAAGACCTTTTAGTGTTCTCCAGGCAGCTGGCTACCATGTTGGAGGCTGGTGTGGCCTTGATCCGCAGTTTGGATGTTATCGTCCCTCAGATTCAAAGTAAGAATTTATACAATGCCGTCAGGCAGATACGCACGGACGTAGAAGGGGGAAAGTCCTTAAGCGTATCTTTAAGTAAACATCCAAAGATTTTTGGACAGTTTTGGGTGTCCTTGGTGGAGGTGGGGGAAGCCGCGGGTACCATGCCTCAGGTTTTAAATAAGCTGGCCCTTCATGTTGAAGATGAGGCCGCTCTTCAATCAACGGTCGTATCGGCGGTTATTTATCCAGCTATCCTCTGCGTTGTAAGTATCGGGGCGATTATTTTCTTTGCCTTGGTGGTGGCGCCGAAGTTTGAAGATATTTTTACGCAGATGCATGCCGAGCTGCCCATGATAACAAAGATGCTTTTAGGTACGTTTAAATTTATTAAACAATACATTATTCTCATCGGGGCCGTTGTCACAGTCATTATTTTTATTCTCAAAAATTATTTTAAGACCCCAAGGGGAAAAATTCAGTATGAACAAATAATCTTTAGAATTCCTATTATAGGGGACATAACCCGGACCATTCTTATGGAACGCTTCACTTCCCAGATGGCCCTTTTGATTGGTTCTGGCGTGCCTATTCTTTTGTCCTTGGACATCGTTGAACGGCTGGTTGATAACGCCAGTTTTGGTTTATTGATTGCTAAAATCCGTCAGGAAGTCCGGGAAGGCAAGGGCTTGGCGGATTCTATGATCAAAGAAAATTTCTTTCCTTCCATGGCGGTGCAGATGATTAAGGTTGGGGAAGAAACCGGGGAATTGGCCAAGATGTTTAACCATGTCGCCTTGTTTTATAAGGCCAGCGTTGAGGCTTTTATGAAACGATTCGGTACAATTTTTGAACCCTTCATGTTGTTGTTTATGGCTGGGGCCATTGGTATCATCGTTGTTTCTATATTCATGCCGTTGTTTAAGCTGGGCCAATCAGGGGGCGGGCATTAATTCCTTTTGGCCTTCCTTCACATCTTTTAATTTAAACCCTAAAAATGATGTTATGAATATTCAACATCTTATCAAAATATTTCTTATCTTTTTATTTTTAGGAATCTTGGTTTACTATAACAGTTTATCCAATAAACTTTTAATTGATGATTATTCCTTCTTTATAAATCCTGCCATCACCAAAATCAAGTTTCTTAGTCTCCAATGGATCCCATATAGAGAGCAAGTTTTAGGTATCATAGACCCGCACATGCAATTAGGGTCGTATTATCGACCGTTGGCCCATATTGTGCCGGCTTTATGTTATTCATTGTTTGGGAACCATTTTTGGCAGTATCATTTATTTAATCTTGTTCTTCTTGTTATAGATGGGTTTTTGATTTACATTTGCGTTGGGCGAATTTCAAATAATTCTAATTTGGCTTTTCTTTCAGGTCTTTTTTATATTGTGCATCCCATTAACGGTATTATAGTTAATTACATTACTGCCAGTGTTTTTGCCTTTCAGGTTTTCTTTATTTTAGCTTCTATCATCTGTTTATGGGAATCTCTTTTACTCCAACAGAGTAGAATCCTTTATTTCTCCAGCCTTATATTTTTTGTCCTGGCTTTATTTTGTCACGAAACATCTATTATGGTTCCTTTTTACGCGGGATCTGTTCTTCTGTTAGCAGGGGGACTTAAGCCAAAGAAATTGATTGCCTGCCTGATTCCTTATTTGTTGATCCTTTTAGTTTACATGGTTTTCAGAATGAATTTTGTCAGTTTAAATGACATTGTTTTACGTAAGTTTGTTATTTATAGAATGAATTTCTTTGAATACTTGGCCACGGTATTTAAACTTTTGATGTGGTATTTTGCTAAGTTATTTTATCCTCAGGGAATTGTAATAATGTGGTCTACGCCTGTGGTTCGTGACCATGTTTTTGGGTGGTGTTTTGGCATGGTCTTTCTTTCGTGTCTAACGGCTTTATCTGTAATCCTTCGTCCGGTTAAGATTGTTTTGATTGCCTTGATGTGGTTTATAATAGGTCTTTTGCCTATTTTTATGGCGGCGTTTAGTTGGCCTCAAAACGGCGCGGATATAGAGCCGCACTGGTTTATATTTTCTGTGATTGGTTTCTTTATTCTTATTGCTTACTTTCTTTTATCAATTTTAAGATTTTTAAAAAGAGGTTACAGAATACTGATATTGTCCTGTCTTGTTTTGGTGTGGGGAGGTTTTTCTCACGCGTATAATAGTTTATGGTCAGATGAACAGACCTATGCCCGTTATTGGTCCGCCCAAGTTCCACATTTAAAATTACCGTATTTTTATTTAGCCCATGCTTATCAGTTGAAGGAAGATTGGGTACAGGCCAGGAAAAATTATCAATTGTCTCTGGCGGGTGATTATGGGGATTTTGAAATATTTAATAATTTAGGGAATATTGAGCTTAATCAAGCTCATTTAAAAGAAGCTGAGGCTTATTATAAGAGCAGCTTAAGAATTGAGCCTTCTTCCTCTGGGGTCAATCATAATTTAGGGGTTATTTATTTGAGACAGGGAAAACTAGAACTAGCTCAAGGGTATTTCTTAAGGGCCATTGTATTGAATCCTTTTCAAACAGAAAGTTTTAAATTTTTAATAGCAATCTTACTTGATAAGAAAGATATGGTTAATTTAAGAAAGTATTCAAGCCTTTATATCAATATAGAAGAAGATCCTGAAAAGTTGACAAATTTCGGGATCCTGATGTCCGAAAATCAAATTTTTGACATCGCTTGGAATGGTTTTCAAAAGGCACTCAACCTGGATACTGAATATAAAAATGCTTATTTAAATGCCGGCATAATGCTGTTTCATCTCAAGAAGTATGATGAGGCAATTGGTATTTGGAAGCTTGGTCTTAAAATAGACCCCTCAGACAGTCGATTTACGGACAACATTGCTAAGCTAAATTCACTTAAGAACAGCGTTCAATCGCAATGATCGTCTTTTGCGCGGTTAATTCTATAGAATTTATGGGATAAGTTCTCAAGCCAACGCTTTAAGTTCTAAGGTCAAAGCTTTAAATTCAGCCTTTCAAGTCTTTAAGTGCAGCACTAAAGAAACTCCAGGAAAATACTAAAGCATCTTTCTTAAGTATTTAATAATAAATAACTTCGAAAGCTATAAGACCATGAGAATTGCCTGCTGAGGCCTAAATAGATCTAATACTAAAGCATCTGTAGGCCTCACTAAAGAAACTCACGGAAGGTGTACCAGATTTTTATTCAGTCCTGCTATTTCGTAGGTCTCAAAAGCAATATTCTAAAGCAAAAAATTTTCGTAATTGTTTAGCAGTCTGAGAGGACCGTCGATATCACTTTCGTGTCATTACGAGCCAGCTTTTTGGGCGAAGCAATCTTTTTAATAGATTGCTTCGCCGGGTTTCACCCTCCTCGCAACGACACAATTTGGTATTCTTCCAAACTCTGAACTATTACTATTCTCAAGCAAAACATTTTCTTGATTTATTTCGTAAATATGTTATATTTAGTTCCAAAGAGTACTAATAAACGTATTCTTTGGGAATAATATGAACTATCAACTATTCAGAAAACAATTAAAAGATTTTGTTGTTTTTTCCTTAAGCGATATTTGTAAGCTTGATTCGTCATTTTACAGATCTCGACTTAATGAGTGGCAAGCAAAAGGATATATCAAAAAATTGCGTCGTGGCTATTATATGTTTGCTGACCTATCGCTCAATGAAGAAGCATTATTTCTCATAGCCAATAAGTTGTATGTTCCCTCATATATTTCTTTTGAAATGGCACTTTCTTATTATGGACTTATTCCTGAAGGTGTTTATTCGATAACCTCGGTATCAAGTAAAAAGCCTGTTTACTTTAAAACCCCAATTGCTCAATTTTCATACAGGAAAATTAAACCATCATTATTTTTTGGTTACCGCTTGGGGAAATACCAAGGGCAAGGATATAAAATCGCGGAAATGGAAAAGGCCTTGTTAGACTATATGTATTTTCATCCACAAATTGCCGATAAGAATGATTTTGATGAATGGCGTTTTAATAGTGAGGAATTTTTGGCAAAGGTTAACATGGATAGGTTAAATCAATATATAACCAAGTTTCAAAGTAAATGTTTGGCTAAACGTATGAAAAAGATTTTAGAATTCATGCGTCAAAAGGAGGCTTAAATATAATATGCTTACGCTTGAGCAAATAGAACAACAATATCCCCAAAATTTACGTCCTTTTAAAAGAGGGTTGTTGCGTGAGTATCTTCAATACAAAATTCTTGAGATTATTTTTACCAGTGAATATGTGGGGAGGCTTTCTTTTTTAGGTGGAACGGCTTTACGCATTATGTACGGCAATACCCGTTTTTCAGAAGATTTGGATTTTGATAATTTTGGATTAAGCGAGGGGGATTTTAAAAACCTTTCTCAAAAGATCCGTGTAGGCTTAGAGGCCCAGGGCTTAAAGGTTGAGATAGATACTGTTTCTAAGGGGGCTTATAGATGCCGTGTGCGGCTTTCTGAGATTTTATTTATCAATGAACTTTCGCCTCACCAAGAGGAAAAAATCTTAATACAAATTGATAGCATGGCTCATATGTTTTCATATCAGCCGGAGAGAAAAATTCTTAATAAATTCGATGTGTTCTGTGAAATCTTTATAACACCGCCTGATATTTTGCTTTCCCAGAAAATTTATGCGGCCCTAAATCGTAAGCGCGCCAAGGGCCGTGATTTTTATGATATTATATTTTTATTTTCATTTACTAAACCAAATTATGATTATCTTCAATTAAAACTTAATGTAAAAGACGCGATGGCGCTACGAAAACAGATTTTGGAATCCATTAAGGGATTGAATTTTAAAGAACTTGGGGCAGATGTAAAACAATTTCTTTTTAATCCCGATGATTCCCGTAAAATTGATTTATTTCCTGAATTTATCGCTCAAGTGCCGCTTGAATAGGTTCTATCTTCCTATGTCTGATGAAAATAAGCCGTTGACAGTAAATAGGCAAGAGGTAAAAATTGTTCATTGTACAGAACTCCCCCCGTCCCCCAATGACACTCTGCTGAGTAATTCGCCTTAAACTAGCGCCATTGCCCATTTCCCCCTCTTTAAAAAAAGAGGGGGAGGCGACGATTTAATAAGTTAGATGGTAATTTCTAAAGAAGCAACATCGACGAGAAGAGGGGGCAGAGCATGGCTTGAGGCTGGATCGTTTGTCTACGGATCTTTTAAGGACTAAAGAATTTTTTATTCTGCCAAGAATAACATTTGATGATATAATTTAAGCGTGTCGAAGAAAATTTATATAGAATCATCAATACCAAGTTTTTATTACGAAAAACGAACCGAACCAGAAATGGTTGCCAGACGTAATTGGACACGGGATTGGTGGGATAATCATTCAAAGAAGTATGAGCTTGTTACAAGCGCGGCTGTATTTGAAGAACTCAACGAAGGTAATTATTCAACTAAGAGTGAGGCTTTGGATTTAATGAAAGGTGTGCCCGACCTTGAAATAGACAATCACGTCATTGCAATAGTAAATGCGTACATATCTCATAAGGTAATGCCTAAGAATCCAAGAGGGGATGCTTTACACTTAGCTGTAGCAACGTATCATAAATGTGATTTTCTTTTGACATGGAACTGTAATCATATAGCAAACCCTAATAAATTTATTCATTTAAGTGCCGTCAATGCTTTACTAGGTTATATAACCCCTCAGTTAACAACGCCGTATGCGATGATGGGAGGATAATACAATGAAAGATGATCCAACAATTGCCAGGATTAGAGCAGTAAGAAAAAAGATCTCTGCCCGTTTTGGACACAGTACAGAAAAATTAGTTCAGCATTATATGAAGCTACAAGAAAAAAGTGGGCGTAAGATAATCAGAGCTTCAGTTAGTCATGTTCATAATTAATGAACAAACAGCCCTAAGGAGAGGCTGTTTGTTTCTTGCCGTGAATACTATTGATTTTAATAGTTTTGAAAACAGACGTTTTAAGGCGTTTTAATTGGTTTCCCCTCTTTAATTCAAAGAGGGGGAAAGGGGCAATGACACTCTGCTGAGTAATTCGCCTGAAACTAGTGCCATTGGGGGTAAAGGGGAGTTAATAAAGAAAGTCGCATAAAAAAATCCAAAAAAAAGCCAGATATCGCATTGACAATCGCGTTTTATGTGTTACATTTTAAGTAGGTAGTCAGAGGGTATCTTCCTCTGGGTGTTAAAGCAGGTTGGGTTTTGGCAATCATATAAGGAGATGTCGCCCTTGGAAGTTTTCAAGGGTCTAATATAGAAATTAGGTTCCCACTGCTCATAGGCAGCCAATTATATAGGGAATGACAGGTCAAAGCCCCGGAAATAAGGAATAATTATAAATTAATTATAAACAAAGGAGAGCATCATGAAAACGTTAAACAAAAAAACAAGTGGTTTTACCTTAATAGAAATTATCGTAGTATTGATTATAGTGGGTGTATTAGCCGCTATTGCCTTGCCGAATTTGTTTGCTAATGTCAATAAAAGCAAAGCTCACGAGGCCTTAGCCGCTTTTGAACCTTGGAAAATAGCTATGGATACATGTCTTAATTCAAATCTTGGCGCTGAACTGGTGTGTGCCCAAGGAAAACCAAAGGCAGTTCCTCTTCCTTCATCTACTAATTTTACTTACACAATGACTACTGATGCTGCAACTGCATCTGCTCCTTCTACAGGAATCAGTGCTGCTGTACCAGCAATTGAAGCTGCTTTAAAAAATGGTAATGCGTCCGATCTTGTTACGTTAACGAGAACTTCAACTGGTGGTTGGACTCCAGCTTGCGGTGGTGCTTTTACAGGTGTTTGTGGTTAGTTTAGATTAAATTAAAAGGGCAGCATCAGATATTGATGCTGCCCTTTTTTAATAAAAATGTGAGTGACTCTAATAATTTATAGTCACCCCAATTCTCAAAAGGGGGGCTTATGAATAAACTAATGAATAAAAACAGCGGTTTTACTCTCATAGAAATCATTGTTGTTTTAATTATCGTCGGTGTTTTAGCAAGCATTGCCCTTCCAAATTTATTTGCTAATGTCAACAAAAGCAAGGCCCACGAAGCTTTAGCGTCTTTTGAACCTTGGAAAATTAATATGGATGTTTGTCTTAATTCAAATCTCGGCAATGAGGGGGTATGTGCTCAAGGTGCGGGAGCTAAAGCAGTTGCCTTGCCTTCATCTAAGAATTTTGCCTACACAATGGCCGTTGACGCGGCAAATACAGCTCCTCCATCTACAGGAATTAGTGCGGATACGCCAAGGATCAGTGCTCATTTAAATAACGGAAATATAGCTGATAATGTTACGTTAACGAGAAATGCGGATGGCACTTGGACGCCGGGTTGTGACGGTGCTTTTTCAGGAGTTTGTAATAGTACATTAATAGCGGCTGCTCCTCCGGGTGGTCCACCAGGTGGAGGAGGAGCAGCAAATTAATTGAATTAAAGAATAAGAATCAACCCAGCCCCGCCAATCGGCGGGGTTTGGTTTTTTATGGGGTTTAAGAATCCTTACAAAGTGACAATTTTGGAAAAAGATCTAAAGTTATTGCGCTATGAGCTTCAATTCGTGTTTTGATTTTTTATCAAATATTTCTCTTGACATTTCTTTTTATTCTGTTAATATCCTTGCAGATTAATCAATTAATTGAATCCTTCCCCAGGATTCAGCAGTCGTAAAAAACATAACGCTTCATTAATTCCCCTGACTCAAGTTCTTCTCTAATCAATGACTCATCCATTTATGATCATCAATCTAACGATGTTTTTGGTTTTCTTAACAGGTTGTTCCAGTCTTTCAAATCCAAAAAAAAATATGTACGAACAAGGCTATAGGCAGGCTGTTCAAGAGAATTTTAAGCAAATAGCCGATGAATTTCAGGGAGGGGACTTTCCCTATTATCATTGGGCCAGCCCCATAGTCCAGCAAGTGCTGATCCCAGCGCATTTAGGCAATGGAGTTATGATCCCTGAACATACCGAATTGGTCATTATTAAACCTGGCCAATGGACAATGTCACAAGCTTATCCAATACAAACCCAAAAAAGGAAGGATTATGATAATCAAATCTCCTACGTGGATATGGATGTTGCTGATCTTACTGCCTTGCCCAACACTATGGGCGAGCCCAAGGCCCCTGACACAGGACGAGAAGTTCAAGATCATTCAACAGGAATGGAAGAAGCAGCAGAATAAGCCTTCTATAGAGGTTTTACCTAAAGCTGTCCCAGAGAATGTAAAGTCCTTAAAAGAACACATAGAATCTATCCCTAAAGAATTCTTACAAAAAATGACTCTAAGGGCCCAAGACATACTTTTAAGCGAACTATTAAAACCTTTAGTTGAAACCATAGGCTGCCATCTGGTTTTAGGCCCTGGTGTGGAGGATAAGAAGGTGTCACTAGATGTTATTGATACCTCGGCTGTGAAAATCTTAAATATCTTGCTTTACCCCTTGGGGTATGGTTTTAAGGTCAATGACGGAGATTTGATTATATTGGCCAGTGAAACCAAGGTTTTTCGGGTGATTTTGCCACCGGTCACGCAAAGTTTTAATGATTTAACTTCTAATGAGTCAACCGTTGAGACCCAGAATAATACAAATACCAACAGTAATTCAACAGCTAACACCAACAATAACAGTCAACAGGTCAAATTAGGGACAAAAATCATGGTGTCCAACGCCTCTGAAGGGATTTCATTTTGGTCTGATGTCACGGAGAATTTGAAGAGTTTAATGTCGAGCCAGGGGAGGTTCTCGATCAACAAACCGGCGGGGATTGTCCTTGTGACCGATGCCCCTGTAAGCTTGGAAAGAATAGGCCAGTATTTTGAGGATTTAAATATCCGGGTATCTCAGCAAATTGAGGTAGATGTCAAGGTAGTCGAAGTAGCCTTAAATAATGAGAATCATTTCGGAGTTGATTGGAACAGCATTATTAAGAATTTAAAGACCGTCAATAGCTTGGGGATGTCGACGAATTTCGCGTCAGATAATTTTACAAATGGTTCGTATTTCACTTTTTCAGGTGACGCTCCTCATCCAGGATCAGGTGTCTCGCAAGGGGGGATACAATTTGTGATAGACGCCCTAGCCAAACAGGGGAAGGTGGATGTTGTCTCCCAGCCGAGGCTGAGAATATTAAATAATCAGGTGGCCATCATCCAGGTCGGTTCAGCGCAAAGTTATATTGATAATTCAACCGTCCAGGTGACTCAAACCGGAACAATCACCTCGGTATCTACCTCTCAGGTGCAAGAAGGCGTCACCATGCGTTTGTTAGGGAATATCGTCGCGGACCAAATATATCTTTCAGTGATTCCCGTGGTCACAACCATTGACGGCATTCGGACGATAACAGTAGCCAACACTAAAATTGAAGCCCCTCAAACAACTTCAAAATCCATAGACACCTTAGTCAAGGTCAAAGAGGGACAAACCGTGGCCATAGGGGGGTTAATTACTTCTAATCACAAGAAAAACAAACAATCCGTCCCCCTTCTTTCTAGTATTCCGATTTTAGGGAAATTATTTGAATACTCAGAAGATATCAACAATAAAACGGAATTGATTGTATTTATTACTCCACAAAGAGGTTAAATCAAAGATATGCGTTATTTTTTGTTTAATAAAGAAGTTTATTTAAGCGAAGGAGGAACAGTCCGGCTGTTGGAAAAAGGATCTGACTTGAAGTCTTTTGTTGGAGACATGGATTTGGCCCGAGCGTGTGTGGTGGATGTGGATATCATTATTACGGCCGCCCCGGAAAATCCCGTGGAGAAGAAGGACAGTGTTCTGGTACGCAAATTTAAGCAACTCTATCAGAATGAGGCATATATTATCCAGGATGAAAAGATTGATCATAATCTTTTTCAGGTTATAGGGATCAAGGAACAAAAGGTCAGGGAAATTTACTCCATTCTTCCACCACAGAAGCTTGAGTCAGTTGTCCCTTATGGGATTGCCCTTCGCAATATCCTTATTCAAAAAAAGTGTGATTTGGGAAAACCCCTTGTGTTTATTGATGATTTAGAAAAGGAAAGGCTTATAACAGTTTTTGATGGTCTTAAGTTTAGCCGCACAAGAATTATGGCAAAAGGCAGTGAAAGTTTGTTGCCAGAAATCAAGCGTTCTGTGATGGATTTCTTCAAGAAAATAGAGGAATTTACAAGCCATAAGATTGTCGACTATGTTGTCATGGTCAATGATCAGGATTTAGCCCAAGAAATATTAAACGATGAGAATAAACTCAACGTGCACTATCTGGATGTCCAATATCCTGCCATAGAAGGCTTAAAAGAGCTATCGACAGATATCAGTTACAAGCTTCCAGAGGAAATCATTAAAAACAAAAGACGCTCTGTCTTAAAGAAGAATTTAACCAGTGTATTGGTGTCACTCGGTGTCATAGCCGCGGGATTGATTTATTTCCTATTTAATAAGGGGCCGCTCTGTGCTGTTTCTAATCAAGGTGAAGTTATTAGTCAAACCAATCAACGGTTGAACCAAGAGCTGGCAACGTTAGATAAGGCAATCTATCGAGACGATTTAAAAAGACAAAAATTATTGAATTATGGCGTTTCCTATCTTTCTTTACTTCAATGCATCCCCTCGAGCTATGAATTAAGTTCTTTTAAGTTTTATAAAACAGCCTATTGGAACTTTGAAGCATCGTTTCTTGTTAATCCCCGGGAATATTTTGAACCTATTCTTATCTCAGGGAATTTTAAGAATTCACAAGTGAAGGATTTCTATATGGATAACAGACCAGGTAAACGTATAAAGATTATTTATGAATAAAACTATAATTTTTTTGGCACTGCTCATTTCAATCGTGTTTATTCATTTGGGTCACTGCGCAAAGGCGCGGACGGACAGTTTACAAGCAGAGAATGTTCAATTTCAAAAGGATAATGACCGCTTAAGGGATGTGATCATGAATAAGCAATCCTTAATGAAAGCAAGTCCAGTTGATTTAGTCAAAGAATACATGATTGTTATCAATCAAATACGATTAGTAGAGAGTTATAACGGAACAATTATGCACGTTCAGTTGGAGGAAGGAATAAAGAACGCGGATAATCTTTCCAAGCATTTTATTGAGACGGAATATAAAGGTGTTAAAGGATTAAACATACAAATTACAGTTGATCAAATCGCTAAGAGCCTTGATCTAGGGGAAATTTTAAATGATTTTTATCTTTTGGAAATGAACACGGATTTAAAGATTTTAGAAATACAAAAACAGGCCAACAGCTTAATTGTTAAGGGAAAGATTTATGGGATTTAAGCTATTTTAAAAGGAATAAATAATGTTACCACCCATTGGTGAGTTATTAATTAAAGACAGGTTTATAACACAAAAACAGCTGAATCATTGTGTTGAATCTAAGAAAATCCATCCTAAAGACAGGTTGGGTTCCATTTTAAAAGGCCATGGGTTTATTAGTGACATAGATTTGGCCAGTGTATTATCAAAACAAATAGGTTGGAGATTTTTTCAGGGAGAGTATGTCCCTGATTTTAAGATTGTTGAACATATTGGGTTAGATTTTTTGTCGCGGCATCAAGTTTTTCCTTTAAAAAACGGGTCTAAACCTTCCTTTGTTGTGTCCTTTGTCGATGATGTTGAAACGACGGATTTCTTAAATGGTCACTTTGGCAACGATAAGGTCAATTTTTATATCGGATCCGAGAATGATATTAGAAACGCTTTGGATTTAATTGTTCAGGAGAAAAATCGTCAGAAATTGTTGTCTGAAATTGAAAATTTTCAGCTGGCGGGTATTGAGTCTTTGGCGGATTGGCTTAATAGTATCTTAAGCCTGGCGGTGATCACCAATAGTACGGATGTCCATATTGAGCCAACGGGTAAAGCCATTAATATTCGTTTTAGAATAGACGGTTTGTTAGAAACTATTGGGTGTTTAAAACAAGAATATATATCGACCATTGCTAATATTCTTTTAACTAAATGTAATGGAAATCCATCAGATTATAGGATTCAAGACGGTCGTTTTAATCATGATTTTAAAGGCATTGTCAGGACCTTTGATATTCGATTTAATCAAATACCAACCATGCATGGGCCTGGGATAGTTTTACGACTATTAGATAGGTCTAGAGGGACGAGAAATATTGAAAGTCTAGGCTATTTGGAACATAACCGTAAATTAATAAACCAGGCCATCAAAATTCCAAATGGGATCATCTTGATTACTGGGCCTACGGGTAGCGGCAAGACTACCACGTTATCAGCCATCATCAATGAACTTAAGTCCATCGATAAGAAGATTTGTACGGTTGAAGACCCCATTGAGTGTACCCATACGCTGGTATCGCAGGTGGAGGTGGATCAAGATAAGAACTTAAGTTTCCGGTCAGCTTTGAGGGCCTTTCTAAGGCAGGATCCGGATGTGATACTAATTGGTGAAATTCGAGATCAAGAAACCTCTGAGGAAGCTTTTCTGGCGGCCCAGACGGGTGTCCAAATATTTTCTACCTTACATACTAAGGATCCTATTTCCGGGATTATAAGGTTAAAAGATTTAGGTGTCCCCGCTGTCAATATTGCCATGGGTTTGACGGCAATCGTTTCTCAACGATTGGTCAGAAAATTATGCCCCTTCTGTAAAAATACCCAGGTGGCCATAAGACAACAGCTAGAGCCTAATGAGGCAAAATATTTAATCCATGAAGAACAGGTGATATATAAAGCTGTTGGTTGTAAAGACTGTCGATATACAGGATATCTGGGAAGAACGGTGGTCGCTGAGGTCTTGCTGATTGACCCCGAGATTAGAGAGTTGGTAGGAAAGAATGCTTTGGGTGAGATTTACGCCTTGTTACGACAAAGAGGGACATATCAAACAATGGTCGATGATATGAAGTCTTTAATATTAAAATTTGAAACATCCATGGAAGAGGCGGTAAGGGTGTTGGGATAAGGGTTTTCTATGTATTGGAAAATTGAGGCATTAACAGCAAAAAGAACCGAGGTGTCCCAAACTTTTGAAGGAAGTTTGGAGGATGTAAGAAACCAAGCGATGGTTTATGGTTTAGAAATCCTTAATATTTATCCTGATTGGATGGCTTTTATTAGAAGCATTTATCAGAATCGTAAGTTGTCATCTGAGAGTTTATGTGTATTTTTTAATGATTTTGAGAACATGCAAAGATGTGGCTTATCCATCAATGAATCTGTAAGGATATTAATAGAAACAACGTCCAATTCTCTTTTAAAGCAAGCTCTAGTTAAGGTTATTAATTATCTTCAAGATGGGCACTCTTTAGAAGAATCTTTTGAAAATACAAGAATATTTCCCAAGATAGTTTGTGTCTCATTAAATGCCGCCGAGAAAACAGGCAATATTCCAGAAATTCTGGCTCTTTTAGGCGAGTACTATAAATTTAAACATGAGAATAATAAGAAAATCATTAATTCTTCGATATATCCAGCTGTCATTTTTTGTATGCTGATTGGTCTGTCGATATTTATTTCTTTAAAACTCGTTCCTCAACTTAAAGCCTTTCTTCCGGAGCAATCCTGCAACAGTTTATCGGCACGATTAATCATTGATTATGCATATTTTATTAAAGATTATTGGTGGCTCTCTATTCTGCTTCCCACAGCCCTTATCATTTTGGTTAAGTATTATTGGAACAATCATAAAGAAAATCTGATGAGATTCTTTTTCAACATACCACTTTGGGGTAATCTCCTGAAGAACTTGGAACTTTCCCAAGTTTTTATGAATTTATATATCTATCAAAAAAGCGGGGTCAATATTATTGAGACCATCGACAATATTTATGAGTCTAATAAAACATATATTACACAGAAACTGGTTGTTATTCGAGATGAGATATTCAAAGGGGCTTCATTGAGTGAGGCTTTTAAGAAGGACCCGTTTTTCCCATCGTTGATTCATCAAAACTTATTGAAGAGTCAGGCTAGCGGGACTTTGCCGGAATATTTAAGGATGATCCATAACTATTACAACATTAAAACAAAAGAATCTATTGAAAGGGTGATTAATGCGATTGGACCAAGCTTATTAATGGTCACTTCAGTATTTTTAATCATGATTGCCTGTGCTTTTATTCTGCCGATTTATTCCAACATGAGCCAATTAGGAGACAGTGTGTTTAAATAACCAAAAGGAGGGAAGAAAAAATGAAAAGGATGAACATCAACAGAAGTACCGTAGGTTTTACAATTATCGAGATGATAATTGTGCTGGCCATCGCATCGGTCTTTTTGTTAGTCATTGTGCCTTCAGGCGCAAAGGCCACCAACAATAGTCGTATAGCAAACGCGATAGCTAGTATCAAAGCTATCCAGACAGCTGCTGTTGGCTGGGCCAATGATAATGGAGGTGTTTATACGGGTATAACATTTGCTAGGTTAGCACAAGGCTATTTGCCAGCCCAGTTTAGCGCGACATCCACTAATCCATGGGGTGGCAATTATACTATCAACGTCAATGCTAACGATTCGACAATGTTTGATATTTCTCTGTTAAGCGTGCCATCTACGGCGGCGGTTCAACTTACAACCGCAGTGACGAAATTAACAGAAGCAGCGCCTCAATATGCGCAAGCGACTTCAACATGGTCAACGACAATGCATTAACCCGAGGGTTTACTTTACTGGAAGTAACCATTTGGGGGATAATTATTGGGATTTCCTTATCGGGCATAATCGGTTCGTATACAAATCGAATGAATAAGGCCCGATATCAAGCCACCGTCAGAGAAATGGGATCGATTGCCCAGGCGGTCCTTGATTATTACAGATCAGAAAATTCACCTTCGAGTTGGCCAGGCAGTTTATCTGATTTGGTCCCAAAGTATATGCCTCACGTCGTTACTTCCAGTCCTTTTAAAGGCGCGTATCAATTTACTTGCTCCAATAGTAGTGTGAGCGTGACAACAATGGTCCCCAAAGGGCTTTTGAAAGATCCAACGGAGGGTGGATTTTTAACTATTATTTCTGGAACCACCCAAGATCAGGTGAGCATAACATTAAATTTAACAAATGATTTAGACGCAAGGTTAAGTTATGAAAAGAAATATTTATATAAGCAATGGAGCGGGTTTTAGCCTTTTAGAAATGTCTTTAGCTGTTTGTATTATGACGGCTTTGCTGACCTACGCCATACCTTCTATGTATCGAGACTATCTTAATAGAGCAGGAAGAAAAACGGCTTTGGAAATGCAAAATATTCAAGACGCGGCACGGGCGTATTTTATTGTAAAAGGGTCTTGGCCGAGTTCTATCAATGTTCCACCTTTTGATCTTGCATCTAATGGTTTTTTACCATCTACTTGGAGCCCTGTGAATCCTTTCGGTAATTCTTATATGGTGGCGATGAATGGTTCTTACTTTTCAGTATCGACTCAAGTGCGCGATGGCGCGCAAGCGGCAATAATAAATAGGCTTCCTTCAGGTACAAATGTGGGAAATACTGTGACGAGCAGTATTCCGGTTCCAGGAGCCTCTACAACGGGCTTTGGCCCTCCTTCATTAATTACTTCCGGAGTCATTTACCAAGCTTCAACGGATGGTTTTATAGAAGGCAATGTCCGTACCTCCGGTAGTATTGTCGGATACGATGTTTATTCCGATGCAAGTTCTCATCCCAATACTCGATTGCCTGAATGTAATCAAGGGAGTTATTCAAGTGGGAATGGAGGATATTATTTACAAGTCATGGTCCATTGTTTAATTCATAAAGGGAACTATTATCAATTTCTTGTATCTAATGGTCAAGGTTATTCAGTTAGCTTTATTCCTTTGGGTACATAAATGGAGGCGTATATGAAAAGAGTAATATTGCTGCTCATAGGGAGTATCTTCTTGGTTTTTGTAACAGAACTACGGGCAGATGAAATATCTTTGATTGAAAAAGACGATTTGCCAAAAACAGTTTCTAGGATTACACCGGCAGTTACCAATCAAGAAGAAGTCGCCACAGAAAATGAAGAGACGCCTGATGAGCAGGAATCGCAACAGATTGATGATTTTATTCAAAAGGAAAATGAAAAACTTAAAGATATAAAATTGCTAAACCTGGATTTAGAACGCTCTAGTCTGGAACTTAAGAAAAGAGAGATTGAGCAAAAAATCACTCAAATAAACAAATCGGAAGATCCTTTGCCGATATCGAATCATGAAAACGCGACAGAAGTAAAACTTATAAAGCCAACACTTAAACTGCTGGGTATCTTTGAAAGTATGGGTAAAAAGCAGGCTTTATTAAATATCAATGGGACAAATATGAATGTAAAAGAAGGACAAAACATTAATGGCATGATCGTCAAAAGCATTAATCAACAGGGTGTTGTGATGGAATATGAAGATGAAAGCAGTCTTCAGTTGAATCTTTCATGAAAATGAAAAAGTATTTATTGGCTTTAGAATAAGTTTTCGCATAGAATTTATGCCATGTTAAGTATTATTTTGTCTGTTGTGGCTGTCGTGTTTTGTTTTATTAAATTAAAAAGACCGTCGTCTTCCAAATGGTGGGGCGTTGGGTTCTTTGTATTTTTCAACTGGCTTGTTTTAGAAATTATTGTTTATTGTTATCTTCTTCATATTGTCCACTCAGGTAATTTCCTGTTTCTTATCGGTAATCAAAGATTTTTAGATGGTTTAATCAAAAAAGATATGGTCCAAAGCCTTTTCGCGCAAAAGGAGGGGCATAATTCTTTTTATCAAATTGATCCGGACCTTGGCTATAGCGTTGGGAAGAATAAATCTTATTGGGGCTACCAATCCAATAGTTATGGGCTCAAGGAAGACAAGGAATATTCTTTAGTCCCTTCGCCTAAGGTTTTACGCGTCGCGGTTTTCGGTGATTCATTTGTTTTTTGTGATGGAGAGACCAATGAAAATTCTTGGCCAACCATGCTTGAGAAAAGCATAGGAGGTTTGGAGGTCATGAATTTCGGTGTTTCGGGATATGGCCTGAGTCAAAGTTATTTACGGTATTTAAAAGACGGCCTGCAGTTTCATCCGGACATTGTATTTATGAACTATATTGTCGCGGGTTTGGGCAATAGGGATTGGTTTGAAGGTAATTTGATTGGTGGGACTGATTTGCGACGATCAACCTTGTACTATCCTTTACTGAGCCTTAGAGACGGCAAGGTAACATCTTCATACCACTTTACACCTTTGGATCTGTTTAAACCTAAGATTAGAAACAAATGTCTTATTGATCCCTTAGGGCTTAGGTCTTTTGAGCGGCTTTTGTTGACCCCATTTTTTTCATTTACCAATATCGGTTTGGCTGCCAAGAATTTTTATTTTCAAAATAAGTTTAATCAGGCGCTCCAAGCGCAATATGCCAAGGCAGAACTTAATAATAAAGGACTGGCGTATAGTGAGGCCATTACTAAAGATCTTTTAGAAACAGCCCAACGTCAGCACAGTTTTGTGATTTATTTTGCTGATCAAAACTTTGATTCTCTTCCTGTGTCGATTCAAAGAATATTGTATCAGCATTCAAGCCATGTCCTTTATGTGAATGGCAGGAATATTATCTATACGTTGTTTGCTAAACTAAAGCTTCAGCGTAATGCTTATTTAAATAGTACCAATCACTATAACGCACTTGGGAATCGTATATATGCGGATACCTTAGCGATGTTTTTAAAGAATACTCGTTGGGGAAGTGGGGATCGTATTTTTGAGTATTGTCCTAAATCTAATCGTTTTCAAAATACTTCTATCGAACCTTGCCAATAGCTAACGTTTCAAATTTTCAAGATATATATATTCTAAATGTAAGTTACTAACTTTTTCTAGCCCGTCTATGGTATTTGAAGTACAATAAACTCCATGTTTTTCGACATCATTTTTTTCATTTATACGCTTATCTATTCACCCTATCTTATTTTAACGGGACGATGGTATAAGGGGTACAGCTGCCGTTTGGGATTAATCCCATCTTCTATAAAAAAACGGTTATCTTCAACTTCCAGTGTGTGGATCCATGCGGTGAGCGTTGGCGAAATCATGGCTATTGCCAGTATGGTGGAAAAAATCGCACTTCATTTCCCAGCCTATACCATTGTTGTCACCACAACAACCAAAACGGGTTATGAATTAGCCAAAAATAAATTTAAAGATAAGATTGTTGTTCTCCCATCGCCTTTAGATTTTAGTTGGGTGAGTTCTATCTTTGTCCGAGTGGTTAAACCAAAGATTTATTTGGCCGCTGAAACTGAAATTTGGCCTAATCTGTTCCACTGTTTACACAAACAAAAGGTTCCTATTGTGATGATCAACGGTCGTATTTCAGATGTTTCTTTTGGACGATATAAGGCGATCAAGTTTTTATTGCGTGGTACGCTAAAAGAAGTTTCTTGGTTTTGTATGCAAAGTGACACAAATGCCCAGCGCATCATAGAATTAGGAGCGGATAAAGAAAAAGTTTCAATTGTGGGGAACATTAAATTTGATGATTTTATTGCCAAGCAAGACTCTGCTGTCCAAATTCCAAGATTTAAAACTCGTCCGTTGTGGGTGGCGGGAAGTACTCATCCAGGTGAGGAAAAGATAATACTTGATGCTTTTGTAAAATATAAAGAATCATGGGCTCTGGCTATTGCGCCCAGGCATGTTGAACGCAGCGATGAAATTATAAGCTTAATTCATTCCTATGGTTTGAAGGCTGTGCGTTTGTCGCAAGTATCTTCTGATTCCTTTAGTGAAGAAATGGTCTTGGTTGTCGATACCATTGGTCAATTGCGTGAATTTTATGCACAGGCTTCCTTGGTGTTTGTGGGAAAAAGTCTATGTGTTGGGGGAGGACATAATATTATTGAACCGGCATTTTATACGAAGTCTATTATTGTCGGGCCGCTTATGCAAAATTTTAAGGACATTATAGTCCTTTTTAAAGCTCAAGGGGCCATTGTGCAGGTGGCCGATATAAATGAATTTGAACAGCAGGTGGCTTGTTTAATGAAGGATAAGAATTTAAGGACACAGTTAGGTCAAAGGGCTTATAGTGTCGTCAAAGCCAATCAAGGAGCAGGGAATCGTACCGTAAAAATGCTTGAGAAATGGATATAAGACCAATGGCTTCTTTTCGTTATGCTAAAGCCAGATATGTTTATGAGCTTATGACAGATGTCCGTCATGGATGGATTGATCAAATCATCCAAGTGTTTCTATGGATCCTAAGCTTGGGCTATGGATGTATCGTCTTTGTGACACGAGGTATGTACAACAAAAGAATTTTAAAGGTTTATCAGTCTCCTAAAAGAGTCATTAGTGTTGGGAATATTACTATGGGAGGCGTTGGTAAAACTCCCTTGGTTATTTGGCTTGCCAAGATTTTAAGTGATCAAGGGCTAAAGGTCGTTGTTTTAAGTCGAGGATATGCGGCAAGTAATGGTCTTAATGATGAAACAAGAATGTTTAAGGAAGTTTTACCACAAATTCCTATTATGCTTGGAAGAGATAGAAAGAAAAGTATTCAACAAGCCTTGGGTCAGGGGGCCGTGGATATTTTTCTAGCCGACGATGCTTTTCAGCACTGGCCTCTTAAAAGGGATTTGGACATTGTTGTTATTGATGCCGTTAACCCTTTTGGTAATGGTCAATTAATCCCACGGGGAATATTGCGTGAAACATTGTCTAATTTGTCTAGGGTGGACATTTTTGTATTAACTAAGACTGACAGGGATCCAAACAGACAGGAGCTTTATGATCGTCTAAGGCAAATCAATCCTAAGGCAATGATTGTTCAATCCCGGCATGTCCCTCGACAATTGACAGATGTTTTTACCGGGGATGTTTGCCATTTAGAAGTTTTGAACAACAAACGGGTGGTTTCTTTTTGTGCTATTGGAGATCCTTCTTCTTTTGAGCACTCGTTACAAATATCTGGAATGGATATTTTAAAGAATTTTGTTTTTTCAGATCATCATCATTACCAAGAGATTGATTTAAAAAGGATAGTTGATTTCGCAAAGAAAGAAAATATTAATAACCTAATGACGACGCATAAAGACGCCGTTAAAATAAAACCTTTTCGTCATATGTTTGATGGTATAAGGCTCATATGTCTGGACATTGAACTGGAAATAACTAAAGGACAAGATGAATTTATTGAACGAATCCTTGCTTTATCACGCCATTAAGTTTTTTGGTGCGATTTTCTGCCGTTTGCCTTCGAGGGTTAATCTGGCTATTGCCCGTTGTGTTGGCCTTTTGGGTTATTATCTGATGAAGAAAAAGCGAGGCATAGTAATGGAGAATTTAAAGACTGTGTTCCCTTCAAGTCTTTCTGATAAAGATATTCAACGTTTAGCTAAAGAAAACTTCCAGAATTTTGCTTGTAGTTTTATGGATTTGTTTTGTCTCCCTAAAATGATCAAGGAGGGTTATGAAAAGACCGTGACCATTGAAGGTATTGATAACATGATCAAGGCTTTGTCATCAGGCAAAGGATGTATTTTGTTGGCCGTGCATTCGGGGAGTTGGGAATTGGCTAGCCTAGTTGGAAGCCTGTGCGATTATCCATACAATGTCGTTGCCAATGAGCAGGGGAAGGCTCCTCTGCTTAATGAATTACTGAATGATTATAGACGTTTGGCAGGAGCTAAGGTCATTCCGCCAGGTTTTGCCACCCGAGATATTATTCGAGCTTTGCAATCTAACGAAGTTGTTTCCCTTGTCCTGGATCAGGGGGGGCGAAGTGGTATTCCGGTTGAATTCTTTGGTAAAACCGCTTCCATGTCGACAGGTGCCATTCGTTTAGGGCTTAAATATCGAACGCCAGTTTGTCCGGTATGGATTGAACGCCAGAAGGATGGCCGGCATCTGCTTAAGGTTTTTGCTCCACTCAATATGGAGATTACTCATGATATTGAAAGGGATGTCGTTGTTAACACTCAAAGGGCTGTGACATTCTTTGAAGGTTTGTTACGGCTTAACCCTTCTGAATATATGTGGTTTTATAAGGTTTACAAATATTCAACTGAGTCTGATGTCCTTGTCTTGGATGATGGGAAAACAGGACATCTTCGTCAATCCCAGAGTGTATGTGAATCTCTGGATACCATTTTGTCCCAATCAGGTAAACGCTTAAGGGTCAAGGTGGTCTTAGTGGAATTTAAATATCGTTGGTATCGCAAGCTTTTTGCGGTGTATTGTTGGGTGGCCCAGCTTCTTCAATTTTTAAGGAAACCAATAGTCCTCAAGTTTTTTCTGACCGAAACTTCTTATAAGGCCTTGGTTGGTTGTAAACCGGATTACATTATTTCTTGTGGCTCTTTATTGCCTGGGGTCAATTTTATCTTGTCTCGATGGTCAATAAAGTCTATCCATATTTTGAAATCGGGGATTCTTAGCCGTCGATGGTTTTCACTAACAATTTTACCGGAACATGACAGGCCAAGGCGAATAGAGCCTAAAGGCACTGTGTTGACCAAGGTGGCCTTAAATTTAATAACACCTCAGTATTTGAAACAACAACAAGAGGGATTATTGGCGCGTTATTCTTACCTTAAAGATAATGTACGTTTTAAAATAGGTGTTTTAATAGGAGGTAATACCAAAGGAGTTGTATTTGATGTCCAACAGATAAGATCTTTGATCCATCAGCTCAAAGAGGCATCGAAACATTTCAATATGGATATTCTTTTGACGACCTCAAGGCGTACACCTTTGCCAGTAGATGAGGTGATTATTAAAGGATTAAGAGATTTTGAGAGATGCTCGTTGCTCGTGATAGCTAATGAATCCAATATTCCTGAAGCCGTTGGGGGGATTTTGGCTTTGTCAGATCTTTTAATTGTTTCTGGAGAAAGTATTTCTATGATCTCGGAAGCTGTTAGCTCAGGAAAGAAAACAATTGTTTTTGCTCCCCAGGGAAATTATTCCCCAACGCCATCCAATAAATACGATCGTTTTGTTTTTAACCTTAGTGAACAAGGATATGTGTTGGCCGCTTCCATTAAAGATATTTCTACGATTATTACTCAAGCCTTGAGTCAAAAGATTTCTGTGAAAATGGTTGAAGATAGGACAAGGCTTTTAGAAGCGATAAAGGAAATTGTTTAATGAATATTCTACAAATTCTTCCGGAATTGAATGTGGGTGGAGTTGAGACGGGAACTGTTGATTTGGCTAAATATTTAGTAGAACATGGGCACAAATCGGTTGTAGTCTCAGCAGGAGGCGGTTTGGTCATGGATTTGGAAAAACATGGAACCAAACATTATGTCCTACCTGTTCATAAAAAGAACTTGTTTACCATGATTAGTTCCATTAGAAAGCTGATCCATATTATTCAAAAAGAAGATATTGATATCGTCCACGCGCGTTCCAGAGTTCCCGCTTGGATCGGTTTCTTCGCATGTCGTTGGAGTCGAGCTGTTTATATAACGACGTGTCATGGTTATTACAGTAGACATTTCTTTAGCCAGCCCATGGGGTGGGGGAAGTTGGTCATAGCGATTTCCGAAGTGATTGGCCAGCACATGGTCCAAGATTTTGGGGTACCTTCGCATCATGTACGTATTATTGCTCGTAGTGTGGATACGACGAAGTTTAATGTTCCCAGGGCCACCAAAAGGCCGCATGACCCTTTTGTGATTACAATGATTGGTCGCATTACACCTCTAAAAGGGCATCCATTCTTTTTGAGGGCCATGGCGCAGGTAGTTAGGAATTTACCTAATGTGAAAGTCCAAATCGTCGGTGATGCTCCATCTAAACGTCAGGGCTACAAAGAAGAATTGATGGTATTAACAAAGCGTTTAGGTATAACTAGCCATGTTGAATTTATGGGAAATCGTCGAGATATTCCGCAATTATTAGCTAAATCAGATTGTTTGGTCTTATCAACGGTCACCCAAGAAGCGTTTGGTCGGGTCATTCTTGAGGCCCAGGCAGCAGGAGTCGCGGTTGTGGCCACCAAGGTCGGAGGGGTTGCCGAGATCATCGATCATGAAAAGACAGGGCTTCTAGTTCCCCCTAAAGATGTGGATGCTATGGCTAGAGAAGTGTTGCGTGTACTTAAGAATCCTGACCTAGCTGCTGCTTTTGTGATTGCGGCCCAGAAAAAGATTGAAAAGCGTTACACTCTACAAAACATGGCTGAATCTACATTACAGGTTTATCGTGAGGCAGCGAATTCTTTTAATATTTTGGTCATCAAATTAACGGCTGTGGGGGACGTGGTGTTATCCATAGCGTCATTAAAAGCCTTACGTCAGAAATTTCCTGGCGCGCAGATCCATGTTTTGACTTCTGCTGAAGCAAGTCCCATTGTTCAGAGTTGTCCTTATATTAATAGTGTTATTGTGTTTGACGTCTCTAAAAAAGATTTTGCGTCGATTTGGCAGATGGGAAAGGTTTTGCGGAAATATTCTTTCGATAAAGTGGTTGATTTCCAGAACAACCGGATCAGTCATATATTGAGTTTTTTAAGTCTGGCTAAAGAATGTTATGGATATAAAAATAGTAAATTTGGGTTTCTTTTAAACCATGGGATAAAGAATGATGTAAGGGATATTCCTCCCGTAGAACATCAATTTCGGATTTTGAAAACCTTAGGGATTGATTATCACACTGATGTGGCTTTGGAACTTTGGCCTTCTAAGAAGGATGAGCATTATATTCAGAATTTATTAGATAGTGAGTGGATGGGAAATTATAAAGATATCGTGGGGTTAAATATTTCCGCCTCAGCAAGATGGGCCACAAAGAATTGGCCTCAGGAGTATGTGATCAAATTATGTGATCTTTTAGCGGCCAGGAATATTCGGGTGATTTTAACAGGAATAAACAAGGACCAAATTTTAGCTCGTCATATAATATCGAAATCCAAATCTAAACCCGTCAATTTTATAGGTAAAACCAACATTCTTCAACTAGCGGCTTTAATAGCTCGTTGCAGAGTTTTTATTACTCCTGATTCGGCTCCATTGCATATTGCAGCCGCTATGAAAACTCCTGCTATTGTTTTCTTTGGCCCAACAGACCCAGTGCGTCATATGCCCCCAATATCTAAACCAATCATACTGCGTCAGGATTTAAAATGTTCTCCTTGTTATTCAGGACTTTGTAAAATTAAGACGCATTTGTGTATGACCCAGATTACGCCAGAGCAAGTGGCTAAAAAAGTCGTGGAATTGATGCCATGAAGATTTTATTGTTAAGTACTCATTTTAATACGGGGGGGATTACTAGCTATCTGATGTCTTTGAGTCGAGGCTTGATTCAAAGAGGGCATAAGGTTTTTTTGGTTAGTGCGGGAGGAAATTGTGAAAGCGTTTTTAAAAATATCGGAGGGAATCATCTGGATTTGGGGTTTCGTACTAAATCAGAAGCTGATTTAAGAATTTATTTGAATTTAAGACGGTGGAAAAATTTTATTGAACAAGAGGACATTGATGTTATCCACGCTCAAACAAGGATCACTCAAGTCATGGGACATTTGTTATCGCTTTTGACCCGCCGGCCGTTAATAACTACTTGTCATGGTTTCTTTAGGCCTCATTTATTCCGTAGATTGTTTCCTTGCTGGGGAGATGCCGTCATCGCCATAAGTCAACCCGTGAGAGATCATTTAAAGAATGATTTTCATGTTAAAGATCAAAGAATCCATGTTGTGGCCAATGGTCTAGATATGAAGGCTTTTCCTTTGGCGACCCAGATGTTGCGCATTCAGAAGCGAAAACAGTGGGACATCAAGGCCCACAAGGTCATCGGTATTATTGCCAGACTTTCGGATGTCAAAGGCATTGATGTGTTGCTTAAAAGCATGCCTTTGGTCATAAAGCAATTTCCGAATGTCTTGTTAATGATCGTGGGAGAAGGAGATCAACAGGACAAGCTTCTTGCTTTATCTGAGAAATTAAATCTTAATGAACATGTGCGATTTGAGAATATTGTTAATCAAACGGCGGATATATTGCCTGTTTTTGATTTATTTGTGATGCCTTCCCGTCAGGAAGGTCTAGGCTTATCTGTCATGGAAGCCCAAGCTTGTGGCTTACCGGTGATTGCTTCCAAAGTTGGAGGCTTGGTCGATTTAATTGAAGAAGGAAAGACAGGTTATTTAGTCCCTCCTCAAGACCAAAACGCCTTGAGTTTAAAAATAATTGAGGTCTTAAGTAACCAAAGCGAAGCTCAAGGGGTTGGTTTAGCAGCCAGGGAGTCTATTGCCAAAAGATTTTCTTTAGAACAAATGGTGTCAGCTACACAGAAGGTCTATGAAAAATATATTAGTCGTTAATGTTAATTGGTTAGGGGACGCGGTCTTCTCCACACCTGTTTTTAAAGCGCTTAAAGATAATTTTCCTAAGGCGCAAGTCAGTTGTCTTTGTGTGCCTAGGGTCAAAAAGGTGTTGGAATTTTGTCCCTTTATTGATGAGATCATTGTTTACGATGAAAAGGGAGAGCATTTTTGGCCTTGGGGGAAATGGTCATTAGTTGGTGATTTGCGCCAAAGGTCTTTCGATGCGGCATTTTTACTTCACCGTTCAACAACTCGTGGACTTTTGATGTATTTAGCTGGGATCCCTCAAAGAATCGGTTATTGCAAGACCAAGGCCCTTTTAACGCATCCAACGGATGTTCAGAATGAAGATATTCATCGTCGGGATTTTTATTTAAAAGTGTTGGAAGATTATGGCCTTAAAATTAAAGACAGAGCATGTAGATTAAATTGTAAACCTGAAGATATAAAAGAATTAGATAAGATTCTTCAAGCCAAGAAGGTGGGGGAAAGCGACAAGTTTATTGTGCTTCATGCGGCAGGCAACTGGCAGTTAAAGCGATGGCCCGCGGCGTATTTCGCTGATTTAATTGAAGGTGTTATTAAGCGTTTTAATCTGAAGGTGATTTTATCTGGAGGTTATGGCGATTTGGAATATTGTCAGAACATTAATGAACAAGCCCGCCATCAGGCCATTATCCTAACGGGAGAGACAAGCTTAGGTCAATCTTTGGCCCTGTATCATCGGGCCGAAGTCATGGTTTCCTCCGATAGTGGGCCTTTGCATTTAGCGCATAGCGTAGGGGCCAATGTGGTTGGTATTTATGGCCCAACAAGGCTGGAATATACAGGCCCCTGCGGGAGAGGAAAAATGGAAGTTTTATTTAAAGATGTTGGCTGCAATAAGACGCCTTGTTACCATTTAGATTGTAATAACAATATTTGCATGCAAAGTATAAAGACAGACAATGTTCTTGAAGCTATACAAAAACTCATCAGTTAAGAATATCTTGGTCATTACTTTAAGCAATATCGGTGATGTAGTTCTGACAGCGCCAGTTATCGATATTCTTTTAAGAGATTATCCATTAGCCAAGCTGTCCTTAGTAGTCGGCGCTAAGGCATCTTCATTATTTGAAAGTAACCCGCGTTTTAGTCAAATCCATATTTTTAACAGAAAGCTTAATATATGGCAACAGGCCCGATGGACCCTAGGCTTAAAACAATATCATTATGACTTGGTGGTCGATTTGCGTAATTCTATGATAGGTTATTTTTTATTGCCTAAATGGTTGACGCCTCCAGTTATGTCTGCTAATAAAAACATTCATTTTAAGCAAAGACATTTAAACCGTTTGCGTTCATTGTATGATTTTTCTAAAGACCCTGTAGAGAAATTAGCCATCGTATCTTCCAAGAACGATGAACTTTTTGTGGATCAACTACTTAAACCGTTTTTAGAGAACGGCTCTTCTTTTGTGGTCATCGCGCCTAAAGCGGCGGATTCAAGTAAAACATGGTCCGCAGAAGAGTTTGTTGGTTTATGTCAGGCTATCATCGATACCTATGGTCTTAAGATTGTTATGATCGGTTCTAAAGAAGACAAAGAAGCTATCGAATGGATCAATCAGCGCTTACAAGGAAAGATCCTTAATTTGGCAGGAAGCATTCAGTTGACACAATTGGTCTCGCTTTTTAAAAGGGCTAAAATGGCCATAGTACACGATAGTGGCCCGATGCATATTGCTAGTTATTTGAATAAGCCTCTCGTTGCGCTATTTGGGCCAACGTCTCCGGTATGCTATGGTCCTTGGAGTTCTATTTTTAAGATTGTGCGTCACAACAGTCAATGTCAGCGTTGTTTGAATCCAAAAATATCATCATTGCATAATTGTATGTCGGGCATTACCCAACAAGAGGTGTGGGAGGCTTTTAAGGAAATTTATGAAAAATCTAAATAATATTTTGGTTATACGCACCGATCGTATTGGTGATGTGGTGCTCACGACTCCGGTGATAAAGACCCTACGAAAAGCATATCCGATGGCACGTATTTCTGTTTTAGTATCACCATCGACGAAAGATTTAGTGCAGGGTAATCCCTATTTGGATGAAATTATATTAGACGATAGAGAGGGTGCGCACCGAGGGTTTTTGGGATTCTTACGATTGATCTGTGATATTCGTCGAGGGAGGTTTGATGTTGCTTTTGTTTATCATACTAAACGCCGTTATAATTTAGCTTCTTTTTTAGCTGGCATACCACATCGCGTTGGTTATAAAAATAAAAAGTTTGGGTTTCTTCTCAATCATCCGATTAAAGATATTCGATCTTTGGGAGAAAAGCACGAAGCTCAATTTAGTATGGATGTTTTAAAAGAAGTGGGGATTGAGGCCTCAGATTTTGATTTTTTTATACCAACCAATAAAGATGCTGAACATTGGGCTAATCATTGGTTGGTCTCTGAGGATTTAAAAGGTGAGGACTTTATCGCTATTCATGCTAGCTCAAGTAATCCTCAAGTGTGTTGGCCGGCCCAGCGTTTTGCAAAACTTATTGATTCTCTGCAGAAGCATTATTCTTTTAAGATAGTTTTGATAGGCTCTCCTCAAACGACTGAGCTCTATGGGGATATTCTTCGACTAACAAGCCAGAAACCTTTAAATTTAGGCGGGCAAACGTCCTTGGCCCAAACAGCGAGTCTTTTAAGACGCTGTCGGCTTTTGATTTCTAATGATTCTGGACCTGTTCATCTCGCTGCTGCCTTAGGGGTTCCTGTTATTGCTATATTTGTACGTAATCAACCGGGAGTTAATCCAGAACGTTGGAGGCCTTTTTCTGACAAGGGCATCTATCTATATTCTCCTAAAGTCGTTGAAGTGCAGGAAGTCTTAGATAATGTGGAACGGATTTTTAGAAAAGACCATCAGGAATTTTTCCATTGGTGATTGTCTTTATCTGAAGAAATTTTTTAGTTTAAGCCTCAAATTCACCTCAAATTCAGCCTCGATTGGCAATCTCTCCATTTTCATAGTATGCTTTAGTATGTTAAAGAATTTAGATTTAAGAAAAAGCATAGCCATCATTATATTACTTGCCTTTTTGGGGCAAGGTTTAGGTTTGCCTAAAGTTCAAGCCCAGGATATGCAATTGCCTGTGCCTGGTGTGAGAATATCTTTAAGCCCGTCGCTTGATCCTCCAGTTTTAAAGGGTATCAAGGTGCATCTAGATGATCCTTTTAGGTTCGATTTTATATTGGATAAAGGCGACAGCGGCATAGCCGATGATAAGCTAAAAGATGAATCAACGAAACTCATCAAATATTTCTTAGCATCTATAACCGTTCCCGAGAAAGACCTATGGGTGAATTTAAGCCCATATGAAAAAGACCGCATTATACCAAAGAGCTTTGGATTAACCCAAATGGGTCGAGATTTGTTAGTCGAAGATTACATGCTCAAGCAAATCACAGCGAGTTTAATTTATCCCGAGGAAGAGGTAGGCAAGAAATTTTGGAAGAGAATTTATGAAGAAGCAGCGAAGAAGTATGGGACGACGAATATTCCAGTGAACACTTTCAACAAGGTTTGGATTATTCCTGAGAAAGCCGTGGTGTATGAGAATGCGAAGGCAGGGACGGCGTATGTAGTGGAATCGAAATTGAAGGTGATGCTCGAGGAAGATTATTTATCGATGGAAAAACACACGGCGCATGACTCTGTGTCATTGCGACCGATAGGTCCCCTTTGGGGAGGAGCCGAAGGCGACGAAGCAATCCTAACAAAAGCAACCAATCCAAAAAAGATTGCTTCGCCCCCTGCGGGGGCTCGCAATGACACAAACTCCTTGGGTTCACAAATCGTCCGCGAAATCGTCCTGCCTGAGCTAACAACCGAAATCAACCAAGGCAAAAACTTCGCCCAACTTCGCCAGGTCTACAATTCGCTCATTCTAGCGACGTGGTATAAGAAGAAAATTAAAGATTCCATTTTGGCACAAGTGTATGCCGATAGGAACAAGGTTGCAGGTGTTTCCATTAATGATGTAGGGGCGGGTTCTAAACCCGCCCTAGAAAGGGCACCCACAAGGGGTGCCCCTACGGAAATATTGGATACCAATGCCATCTATCAGCGCTACCTCAAAGCCTTCAAAAAAGGCGTGTACAACTATATCAAAGAAGAACAAGACCCCCTGACACAGGAGGTGATACCGAGGAAATATTTTTCAGGTGGAGAAGTATTGTTTGGTGTTGGCTCTATTTTAAAAGCAAATCCTGCCATGCCCACCCAATTAAACCATGGGGATTTGGCTGTTGTGGCCGTTCAAGTTCAGCAAGTCCTATCGGAGCAAATACTAAAACCAGTGAATCAAGCGATGATTAGTGATGTAAATGAACTGCAATACGTCTCTTTTGATAATACTGGAGAATATATTCGGGTCAAAGAAGACAGGGAAGCTGAAAGTTTGGTTCGTGCCCTAGGGAAGACTTTTGGGGAATTACATGGTAATAATATTTCTCATAGGACTCTTTTTAGTAATTATTTTGGACTTAAAAATCCTCAAATACAAGTTGCCAAAAGTGATCTTGGAGACTATTCGGTGATTTTAACAGCAGATGCTGGTGCAGAACAAGCCTCTAAGAGTGATCAATTAGACAATGAAGTAGGGCAGGTCAAAAGATTGTTAGGAGCGCAATTTTCTATATTAAAGGATTTTTATAATAAACATCAGGATAGAAGAGATAGTTTAATCGCCAAGCATGCGAAGCAATTTGATGAGGCCTATTATCAAGCCCGGGTATTAGCTTGTTTAAAAAGATTAACCAAGAATAAAGCCGCATCAAGAATTATTGCCGAATCATTTTATAAAATATTTAGTTCTCATTTTAAATTTATGTTGAATCCGACATCATCAGAGCATGATGTGTATGCTATTGAATTACAGAAAACAGAAGGTTTAGATCAGGAAATTAACTTGATAGGACAGTTGAAACAAACGAAGAAAGCGGGAGTCTGGAAAGTACCTCCTATGATTGGTACTCCTGTTTTTGTTGCGACGATTAAAGAGGGGGAGGTTGATATTGAAATAAAACAATTACCGCCCCAGTTAATAAATACAGGTTTTATTCAGGCCGTGGCACAAGAAATTTTTGAAGAATTACCCCAAGGGACGCGAGTAGGGGTTGCGCGGGAAAATGTAGAATTTATAAGCGTTGCACCTAGTTATTTTCTGAAATTAGATCAAGAAGGAAAGAAAGATATTTATGTGGATCGGAGTTTTCAATCCATTGTCATGCCTACCATAGATTTAGATAATTCTTCAAACCCTGTGGCCAATCGAGCGATGAATGTTGGTGAAAGAAGAGGTGGGATTGATTTTACTTCTGATAAGGCCTTGCACGTTCAAAATGGGGGTAAGGAAATCAAATTTGATGTTAGTCCGGCCATGATGGCTCAATTGCAAGGCGCTGCGGGTTTCAAAGCCGTGATTTTGGGAGTGGAACAACTAACAAATCTACGAGAATTTCTAGAGATCCCGTAAGATGATTTATCGTCGCGTAAAGAATGTCAAACCTCTTAAAGTATAAAGGGTTAGCAGATTTTTCATGGGAAAAATCGGTTGACACCACATAGGCTTTTGGTTATCATGTTGCAATATGTTTAGCCAAATTCAAAGAATTTTCCGAAAACTTTCCGATCATATCCTTGGTTTGTTCTCCAAAGATATGGGTATTGACCTAGGTACAGCCACAACCCTTGTGTATGTTAAGGGGGAGGGCGTTGTTTTGTGTGAGCCATCGGTTGTGGCCATTGAAAAAGATACCAATCGCGTGGTGGCTGTTGGTGAGGAAGCCAAACGCATGTTGGGCCGTACTCCTGGAAGTATTGTGGCTATACGTCCAATGAAGGATGGGGTCATTTCAGATTTTGAAGTTACAGAGGCCATGCTTAAGTATTTTATTCGCAAGGTTCAACCTAGCAAATTTTCTTTTCGTCCTACCATCGTTATTGCTATTCCTTCAGGTATTACAGAAGTAGAGAAGCGCGCGGTCATTGATTCTGCGGAACACGCAGGCGCGCGTCATGTCATCTTGATTGAAGAGCCTAAGGCGGCGGCCATTGGCGTCGGTCTTCCAGTGCATGAACCCGCGGGCAACATGATTATTGATATCGGGGGCGGTACAACGGAACTTGCGGTTATTTCTTTAGGCGGCCTGGTCTATGCTAAGTCTATCCGTATTGCCGGTGATGAAATGGATGTGGCTATTATTGAGTATTTACGTAAGACTTATAATCTAATGATTGGGGAGCGCACCGCGGAAGAAATCAAAATCCGTTTAGGTTCTGCCTATCCATTGGAAGAAGAATTAAATATGGATGTCCGCGGTCGTGATTTAATTGCTGGTCTGCCGAAGACCATTAACATTACATCCGTGGAAATTCGTGAGGCTTTGGCTGATCCGGTTCAATCCATCGTAGATGCTTCTAAGTCGACCCTGGAGCATACTCCACCGGAATTAGCCGCGGATCTTATTGATCGCGGTATTGTTATGGCGGGTGGCGGGTCTTTACTTCGTGGTTTGGATAAGCGTATCGCGGAGGAAACAGGGCTTCCTGTCCATGTCGCGGATGATCCTTTAACAGCAGTTGTTAACGGGACTGGTGCTACCCTTAATATGTCACCAGCGATGCGTCGTCGTTTTACTCAACATGCAAAATTAGATTTTTAATGTAGAAACAAGAAGGGCATCGTTTCTACGGATTAAAAGATGTGTTTCGCAAATACCTCAAGAAATTTATCTACTGTAGTATCCTAATTATTCCTTTGTTAATTCTCTTTGTTCATCCTAAAATTCAAAGGCCTGTGTTCTTATTAGATTTGGCCGCGAAACCGATGCAATGGTTTGAAGCTCCTGTTTTTGAACTTAAGAAGTTGTTTTATTATCGTGAAACGTATGATGAATATTTAAAATTTAGAAAACAAGCGGAAGCCCTTAAAGCTCGGCTTGTGTATGTGCAAGAAACCATTGAAGATAATAAGCATTATGCCGCCATATCTGAGTTTCGTCGTTCTCAGGACTATTCATCGATTGTGGCAAATGTGATTGGTCGGGATCCCTCCAATTGGAATGCCTCTTTAATTATCGATAAAGGGCAGAAGGACGGATTAAGAATCGGCCAACCTGTGGTGTCTCCGTTAGGTGTGGTGGGGAGGATTTTTGAAATAGGCCAAAATACTGCGAAGGTTATTTTGGTTTCTGATCCCAGCTTTAGTGTGGCGGCTATCGTACAGCGTACCCGTGAAAGCGGACTTTTGACCGGTTCTTTGCAAGGTCTCTGCAGGCTTGAGTATTTGACTGACAAGGCGGATGTGAAGGTGTCAGACAGAGTTATCACTTCGAAATTATCCTCAGCTTTTCCGGAAGGGATTTTAATCGGTCAGGTGCAGGATGTGCAAGCCAGTGAAAATAGCCATACAGTGGAAATTTTGATAGAACCTGCGGTTGATTTGTCGCAACTAGAAGAAGTGATTGTCATAAGGAGGTAATATTATGTCTTCACATGGTTCTGTATGGACTCTTTGGTTGTTTGTCTTTCTTCTTGTTTGTGGCGTCATTTCAGGAAAACTTCCTTCTAGGTTTGGCTGGATTTGCCGTGACGAGAAGCCATATCAGTTTTGGTTTTGTATCTTTTTAGGTTCTGCGATTATAATATATTTATTTTTTACTTCGAAATAGAGGAAAATTAAAATTGAATGCGATCGAAATTAAAAATCTAGTAAAAACTTATAAAAACGGAACTAAGGCGGTTAAGAATATTAATTTAACTGTCGCTGAAGGTGATTTTTTTGCACTGTTGGGAGCAAACGGAGCGGGAAAGACGACCATTATCAGTATTCTGATTGGTTTGGTCAATAAAACTTCAGGGACGGTTAAGGTTTTCGGGAAAGATATAGACCATGAATTTGATCAAGCCAAAAGGATGATAGGTGTTGTCCCTCAAGAATTTAATTTTAATATGTTTGAAAGGGTGCAGGACATTGTTTCTATTCAGGCGGGATTTTTCGGTATCGAAAGGCCTATGGCCCTTAAGAATACTGAGGAAGTCTTAAAGAAAGTCGGTTTATGGGAAAAGCGGACTTCCATGGCCCGCACCCTCTCGGGAGGCATGAAGAGGCGTTTAATGATTGCCAGGGCCTTGGTCCATAAGCCTAAAGTTCTCGTCCTTGATGAGCCTACAGCGGGGGTTGATGTACAGTTGCGTTTTGGTATGTGGGACTATCTTCGGGAATTAAATGCGAAAGGAGTCACAATCCTTTTGACGACGCATTATTTAGAAGAGGTCCAGCAGATGTGTCGCAATGCCGCGATCATTAAAGAGGGGGAAATTGTCCGGTTAGATACCGTAAAGAATTTAAACCATCTTATTAAAGAAGAAACATATGTGATTGCGGTTAAGAAAATGGAATCTATGGCGGGGATTGAAATTTATAAACCCCTTCGGGTAGATGATCACACCTTAGAGGTGGATTTAAACCGTGACGAACAGCTCAATGATTTATTAATTAAACTTATTAACAATGGTTTTGATATCACCGACGTGCACCCTAAGGGCCAGCGTTTGGAGAAATTATTCTTATCGCTCATATGAAATATCAATGGATTGCTTTTCAAACCTTGCTTCATAAAGAAATCACCCGCATTTTAAGGATTTGGACACAGACCCTTTTGCCGCCCTTGGTGACACAGACGTTGTATTTTATTATTTTCGGTAAATTCATTGGGGCCCAAGTGGCCGCCATCCATGGGGTCAGCTATATGTCTTTTATAGTCCCTGGGATTGTGATGATGGCTATCATTAACAGTGCTTATGGCAATGTGGTCAGTTCATTTTTCGGCGCTAAGTTTCAACGGAGTATCGAGGAGATGTTGGTTGCCCCCATGCAGGAATGGGTCATTGTGGCAGGCTATGTCTCTGCGGGTATAATAAGAGGGATTGTTGTTGGGATATTAGTATTTTTAGTTTCTTGTTGTTTTACGCATCCGGTGATTTATAATCTCGGTATTGTTGTTCTTTTTATGGTTTTGACATCGGCTGTTTTTTCTTTGGCTGCCTTGATCAATGGGATTTTTGCCCGAAATTTCGACGAGGTGGCCATCTTTCAGAACTTTGTTTTAGTGCCGTTGATTTATTTAGGGGGCGTTTTTTACTCAATTTTAAAACTTCCCATTATTTGGCAGAACATTTCCAAACTAAATCCTTTACTGTATATGGTCAATGGTTTTCGTTATGGATTTTTTGGTTTTTCTGATGTTTCGGTTGGTTTTAGCGCAGGGCTGCTTATTGTTTTGACTTTGGTACTATGGCAAATTAATATATGGCTCTTGAAAAAAGGGATTGGTATTAAAAATTAATAACTGTTCTTATTAATTAACTAGGGAGGGAATGTTTATGCGTAAATTAATTCTTGGAGTATTAATGGTTCTTGGTTTGATCTCTAGCCCTGTGTGGGCATTAGATAGTTATAAAGCAGATGCTGTGCATTCTAATTTGAGTTTTTCAGTCAAGCATATGATGGTCAGTAATGTTATAGGTGGGTTTGACCAATATGATGCCCAGGTCGTCTTTGATCCTAAAGATTTGGTTAATTCAAAGATCAATGTGACCATACAGGTTGCTAGTATTAATACCCGTAATGATAAGCGTGACGGCCATTTAAAAAGTCCTGATTTCTTTGACGCGGCCAAATTTCCAACGATTTCCTTTGTCAGTAAGAAAATTACGGCTACAGAAATCGTTGGTGATTTGACTATTAAAGGTGTCACTAAAGAGGTGGCTATTGCAGCTACTATTACCGGTCCGGTTAAAGGAATGATGGGTAAGGATATTATAGGTATTAATGGCGCGTTTACTTTAAATCGCCAAGATTATGGCGTCAATTGGAACAAGGCGCTTGACCAAGGCGGTTTGGCTGTATCTAATGATGTGGCTGTTAATTTTAGTTTAGAAGCTGATAAGCAATAAGTTCAATTATTGAGAAGAATTAAAAAAATATTTTTCAGATTTCAATTTTCACCTATTGCGTGTTTCTTATTTCGTCGTCGGTATTTTTATTAACTTGATAAAAGAAAGCGTTTCCTCAAGAACATTAAAATCGCCTTGATTTTTCAGATTTACATGTTATATTTACAGTAGAAGATGGATGAAGGATGTAAGAGGAAGAATGTAGCAGTGAAGATGAAGTGCGGAATCATAAAATGATATTTGTTATAGGAGGACGTTGAGCATACTTCCCATGGGTTGGATAAGATGCTCTAACACAAGAGATCCCTCAGCCACTCTGAAAATGGGGCAGGGTGGCATCCACAAACGGCCCTGCTGGGCTTGCAAAGGTCTGGCAGGGCTGTCCTAATTAAGCTGTTAAGACTGTTACTTGTAAGTTATGAATAATATGTTATACTTAGAATATCATGGAAAATAAAAGACAATTCCCACGTTTTCGTATTGATGAGCCTGCTATGTATCAAAGGTACCAAGATGCACCTGCAGTAGGTTCAGTGGCTGCGGATATTAGCCTAGGTGGCGTGAAACTTAACGTCAATGAGTTTATTGCGCTTAATACGGTTCTTAACGTGAATCTTCATTTACCTGGTCAAGTTCAAGTTGTTCCCGCTCGCGCGGTCGTTGTTTGGGTCAGAGAAAGACCCTATCGTGATGATTGTTGGGAGATAGGTTTACAGTTATTAGGAGATTCTCTAACATCGTCTACAATTCGAGATTATATCAATCGTCGTCGATTTGATGTATTAAAATAATGGTCATACTGAAAAGTATTGCCTCAAACCTTTGAAAGGAGTTTTACGTATTATGGCCGAAGCAAAAGCTACACCAACAGCTGCAGTTGAGGAAGTAAAGAATTGTCCAGCGTGTAAAAAGCCTCTAAAGAAATCCAGACGTTTTTATCGTAATGGAGCGTATTATTGCAATAACAATTGTTTTAAAAAAGTACAGGCCACTGCTAATGCCGCCAAGGCAGCAGCTGCCGCTGAAGCAGCCCCAGCGGAAGGAACAAAGGAATAAACCAGTGTCTTTACATCATGTACAGGGATCAGATCGTCGTAGGCACCTTCGCTTAGAACAGACTATACCGATCAAAATTTCTAGTGGTGACAAAGAGATTGTCACGGAAACTAAGAACATAAGCTGTAGTGGGGCTTTTTGTCTTATGGATAAATTCATCACCCCCATGACTAAACTTAAGCTGCATTTCCTATTACCGCTTCTACGTAATAAGAAAATGGTCAGTAAACGTATCAGTTGTGAAGGGGTGGTGATTCGTTCAGAGTCCGCCGTAGACCAAGATTGTTTTCAAACAGCCATTTTCTTTAGTGATATCGCCCCACGTGACAGCAAGATGATTAATGAGTTCGTGGAATCAGTTGTGCATTCACATGAACCATCCGTCCAATAAATATTCCCAAACACCCGTTGAGATTTTATACGAAGATAAAGATTGCGTGGTTTTTTATAAACCATCCGGAATCCTTGTCATTCCAACGGACAAGAACGAGGACCATACCCTTGTTTCCTTGGTTAACCAGCAAAGGGTTGGGGACGTGTATTTACATCCCGCGCATCGTTTGGATCGAGACACCTCCGGTGTTATCCTTTTTGCCAAAGGAAAAGAAAATCAGCAGATCTTAATGGATGCGTTTAAAGAAAAGAAAGTTCATAAGACCTATATTGCCTTTGTGCATGGACGTTTGGATTCCTCTGAGGGAAAAATCAGGATCCCTATTAAAGATTTTTATCAAAGAAAATTTCAAAAAGATTTACCGCCCCAATCCGCTTTGACCTTGTATAAGGTCATGGAATACAGGAAGGATTATACTGTCGTCCAAGTCAATCCCATCACGGGGCGTACTAACCAAATCCGTATCCACTTCGCGAAACTTGGTCACCCTTTAGTTGGTGAAGATAAATATTGTTTTCGTAAAGATTTCGCCTTGCGTTTTAGAAGGACAGCCTTACACGCGACAGAGCTGTCGTGGCCGCATCCGGTTAGTGGGAAAATGATAACAGTCCAATCACCCTTGCCGCAAGATATGACTAATTTCCTAGAAAAAACACCATAGTCGCGGTACAATTGCCCTTATGCCTATTGACCATGTTATAGAAATAATAAAACCTGTCGTAGAAATCTTGATTCTTTGGTTTGTTTTCTATCGCATTTTATTGTTTTTTGAAGGTACCCGCGCTTTTCAAGTGTTAAAAGGAATAGCGTATTTAATTATAGCCCTTTTGATTTCTCAAATATTAGGTTTTCAAGTTCTTCATTGGCTGCTGAGAAATTTCTTTTCCATTTGGATCATTGTTATCGTCATTATCTTTCAACATGAACTGCGTTCTGGTTTGGCCCGTTTGGGCCAGCAGCATTTGTTCAGTATTTCCATAGGCGTGCCGGAACTCCAGGCGTTGATTGATGAAATCTCCGAAGCTGTTTATAAGCTTTCTAAACGTAAGGTAGGCTGTCTGATTGCTATTGAACGTGAAATGAAATTGACCATGTATATCGAAAGCGGAGTGGCTTTGGATTCTATTATTTCATCGGTGCTTTTACAGAGTATATTTATGACCAACTCACCCTTGCACGACGGTGGGGTAGTTATCCGAGGAGAGAGGATCGCGGCGTCTTCCTGCCTTTTTCCATTATCGGATAATCCTACAGTCAATAAGACGGTCGGGACGCGTCACCGCGCGGCCTTAGGCTTAAGTGAGAATACCGACGCGATTGTTATTTTAGCTTCTGAAGAAACAGGGGATGTCAGCGTGGTTGTTGATGGTCGTTTTATTAAGATGGATGATCAAAAACATTTAATCAATTTGCTTAGGGAGTTTTTAAATCCTCCTGAAAAAGGTAATGTATGAACAAATGGTTCCAATCCAATTTAGTTCTTAAACTAGTGTCTTTAGGGCTTGCTATTATTACCTGGCTCTATGTAAAAAGCGGGTAATGGTTCGACTCCCCCCAGCCGAGTTGAGGGGCTCGCTCACCATGGGATTGAAGGATTGTTTGTATAATAAAAATTCAAAGGAGCAATGATGCCTTTATTAGGTGTGAATATAGACCATGTGGCGACGTTGCGTCAAGCTCGCCGAGAAAACGACCCAGACCCTGTTTTGGCGGCGCGCATTTGCGAGCAGGTGGGGGCCCATAGTATTGTGGCCCATTTAAGGGAAGACCGCCGTCATATCCAGGACATGGATATCGTGTTGTTGCGTAAAACCGTCAAGACCCGATTCAACCTGGAAATGTCCGCGGCCCCTGGTATTGTCAAAATGGCGTTGAATATCAAGCCAGACCAGGCCACCTTGGTCCCTGAGCGTCGTCAAGAAATTACAACAGAAGGCGGTTTGGATGTGGTTGGTGGGCGTAAACGTTTGAAAATAGTCTGTGATCAATTGCAACAAAAGGGCATTGTGGTCAGTCTTTTTATAGCGCCTGTTAAGAAACAAATTGAAGCCGCCAAGAGCGTCAATGCTCAGATGATTGAATTTCATACAGGAGCTTACGCCAGGGCTTTTATAGGACGGGATTATCATAACGAGTTGGCTAAAATTAAATCCATGGCCGCCTATGCCCAAAAATTAGGTTTGATTGTCAATGCCGGTCACGGACTGGATTATCACAATACCTCCTTGATAGCCCATATTAAAGGGATGCACGAGTTAAACATTGGCCATGCTATTATCTCGCGCGCGGTCTTTGTTGGTTTAAAGCAGGCCGTCAAAGAAATGTTGGCCATGATAAAGTAGGGCCTGCCCGCACATAAAAATATGATTATTGGTATTGGTACTGACATTATTGAAATTGAACGCATCAAGAAAGCTGTTGAACGCTGGGGTGAGGGGTTTTTAAAACACATCCTAACGGATGAAGAAATGGCCTATGCCAAACGCTATCAACATCCCTTCGCGCATTATGCCGGACGCTTTGCCGCCAAAGAAGCCATTTTTAAAGCGATGGGGGAGCCAAGTTTGTCTTTTCATGATGTAACGATTGTTAATGACCAAGACGGTAAGCCTACGTGTAAGCATGTACGGACAGATTTTAAAAACCAAATTCTGATTTCCATATCGCATTCTAAAGACTATGCCACTGCCTTCTGTATTGTTACGTCGTAATCCCAATTTAAATAAAAAAGATTTTGGCCATGTGTTGGTGGTGGCCGGCTCCCAATCCATGTTAGGGGCCGCGGCCTTATGTTCACTTTCAGCCATGCGTGCCGGTGCAGGGCTTGTGACAGCGGCTGTTGCCAAAAGTCTTAATTTGACCTTGCAGAAGAAAATTTCCCCTGTGGTCATGACCCTTTCTCTAGCGCAGAATTCCAATGGAACACTGTCTCTAAAAGCTTTTGATGATTTAAAGGAAATCTTTTCAAAGTTTAATGCTGTGGTCATTGGCCCTGGCATGGGGCTTGATGCAAGTACCTGTCAGTTTATTTATAAAATGATTGAACATTTTCCTGGGCCAATGGTGGTGGATGCGGATGCTCTTAATGCCTTGGCCAAAAATGTTAAGGTTTTACCAAGGGCCAAGGGGCCTAGGATATTGACCCCTCATGAAGGAGAGATGTCCCGATTAATAGGGAGGTCAACTAAGGATGTCAAAGCTAACCGCAAGGAAATAGCCTTATATTTTGCTCTGCACAATAATTGTACCGTGGTCTTAAAAGGACATCGCACCTTGATTGCCTCAGCCTATGGCAAGGTGGTTGTCAATACGAACGGTAATGTTGGAATGGCCACTGCTGGAAGCGGGGATGTGCTAACAGGGGTGATTGCCGCATTCTTGGCCCAAGGAATAGCCCCTTTTGAAGCCGCCCGCCTAGGTGTTTATTGTCATGGTAAAGCAGGGGATTTAGCGGCCAAAGCTAAATCCAAGGCCTCGCTTATTGCCACCGATATCATTGATTACCTTCCAAAAGTTATTCGTTAATATATCATCTAAGCTGAAGACTATAGTATCTAAGCGAGACTAAAGAAACTAAGGGAAGTACTAAAGAAACTCAAAGAAAATACTAAAGCATCTTTCGTAAGTATTTAATGATAAATAACTTCGAAAGCTATAAGACTATAAGAATTGACTGTTGAGGCCTAAATGGCATCAAATACTAAAGCATCTGTAGGCGTCACTAAAGAAACTCAAAGAAAATACTAAAGCATCTTTCGTAAATAGTTAATAATAAATAACTTAGAAATCTATAAGACGATGTAAATTGACTACTCTATACCTGGAATATAAGTGTAATAGGGTCTATTCTGGCAATTAATGATGAATTTTTAGCTAGAACAATAATCATCACCAAAAATACAGCATTTTTTTCATGGTTTTCTTGTCATGACCTTGTTTTTGAAGATTTTATGTGGCATACTTACACTTAAGGAGTATATAGATTAAAAGATAATGAAACGACAGTCCCCATGGATCCACATAGTGATTTTAACGGCATTTTTGGTGAATACCTTTTTGCCAGGCCAAGGGTTTGGGCAAAATATTGGGGCTCTTCGTTTGCCCGCGCCAGGGGTCATGGTCCCTTTAAGTCCTGTGTTTACCCCCGCCATTATTCGCGGCATGACAATTGATGCTAAGAATCCTTTTGCCTTTAATTTCTTAGTAGACCAAGGTGATGTCCTTATTGCCCAAGACCAGAAAAAGGAACAATATGAGCGGTTGATTAAATATTTCCTGGCAGCCTTGACCATTTCAGAAGACAAGCAATGGGTGAACCTTTCTCCCTTTGAGAAAAATAGAATAATTGAACCATCTTTTGGTAAGACAGAAATGGGTAGGGACCTGCTGGCCCAGGACTATATGCTCAAAGAAATAACCGCTTCTATAGTTTATCCTGAGAGCCAATTAGGTAAACAGTTTTGGCAGAAGGTGTATAAGGAAGCAGCGGCAAAGTATGGCACAACCAATGTGGCGATTAATACCTTTAATAAGGTTTGGATTGTACCACAAACCGCCTCGGTTTATGAGAAGGACAATACGGTGTTGATTGTGGATGGCAAGCTCAAGGTGATGTTGGAGGAGGATTACGCTTCGATGGTGAAACATTCCCCCGCTGATTTGCCTTCGGCAAATCAAAGCGCGGGGTTAAACCCAACCGACAAGAAAATTAACGAATTGGGTTCACAAATCATCCGCGAAATCGTCATCCCCGCTCTTGAAACAGAAGTCAACCAAGGCAAGAACTTCGCCAACCTGCGTCAGATTTACCACGGGATGATATTGGCCAGCTGGTATAAACAAGCGCTTAAGAAAAGCATCTTGACCCAAATCTACGCCAACAAAGACAAGGTCAAGGGGGTTGATTTATTCGACCCTGCTAAAGCCCAGCAAGAAGTTTATCAGCAATATCTTAAGGCCTTTAAAAAAGGGGTATATAACTATATCAAGGAAGAACAAGACCCCATCACCCAGGAGATAATCCCAAGAAAATATTTCTCCGGCGGATTTAGTAGAATAGATTCAAGCCACGCCATGGTAACGCCGGTGGTGTTGGTCAAAGCATGGCAGGCGGCCAAAACATGGAGTAAGCAAGGCTTATTAAACCTAAAGAATCGACTTGAGAATGTGAAAGTTGTGGTAAGGCCTTTTATAGGGCCTGTGGTGAAGGGTCACTCTGATCGAGCGATGGCGATGAGGACAGGGTTATTAGAAAGCTTTTTTATTCATCCCTTGGATACTGGGAAACAGGGAAGAAAATTTTTTGATGAAAAAAAGGCAAGGTTGCTCTTGGAAATTGCACAAGAGATAATTGATTATGAAGAAAGAAATAAGTTGGGGGATGCCGATTTAGTCACATTCATGAAGGATTTGATTCGTTTAGGTATTAAAGGTATTACCCAAGGGAAATTTCGGCATGACGATCGAGATTATATAGGTTCAAATGGTTGTGCTTCTTTAGATGGTATTATTTCTTTTGCAACAGACATTCTAGATGATGCTGAAGATGATAATGATATGAGAACTCTTCTTAAGATGGTATTTATTCATGAAGCTAATCATATTCTTGATTTTAGAAATTTAAAAGAACGATTAGGTCCTGGTGATTTAGATGAAAATAGTTATGAACGGTCAGCTATTATCCGAACTGCGGCTTATTTTGAAGGTTTTATTGCAACAGATGGTCAGAAATTTGCGGCATTTTATAAATACCCGAATGGTGAGATGGGAATTTTTACCACACGTGATTCATATCTTTTTCGCCGAAGAAAAGATTATCAACCTCCTCCATTGGCTTCCTATGAAAAACCTATGGATTATTATCATGGATTAGCGAAAAAGAATCCGTCACAAAACATAGCGATGATTTCCCAAGAAAAGCAACTTGAGGACAGATATGGAGAAGAATTTACAAGGTGGGTAATGGAGGCGGATCCCTTTGGGGATAAGGATTATGCTAGAGAATTGTTAATAGGCTATAATGACGTTGCTCCGTCTTTGCTTACGACGATTAATCAGGCGATCAATGATCGACAGGCTCTCTTGGCTAAGGCCCAAGAAACTATTTATAGGTATATGTGGGACAAGGATTATTTGTTGAGAGAGTCTGCAGAAATTCTAGAGCTTTACTCCCATGATAAAATTGCTGCTGATGATCGTGTCAAGGAGTTCTTTTTACAAGCGCTTGTATTCTTTACAAATCGTATGCCAGAAGGGTTTATTGATGAAAAGCACTTTAGAAGACTTGTTGTCGAATTCGTCTGTTTTGCTGGGCTTATTGGTGGTTATACAATGGACTCACATGGTAAGATTGGCATTAAAAATTTTCTTAATAGTAATTTGGATGTTTTTTTTTCATAGTAGCACATGAGTTGGGACATCATATTGGTCCCTTTCTGGATGCAGATAGAGATGTGCAAGAATTACTGGCTGATTTTGTTGCTATGGCGTTATATCAACTTTTGGATGCGGAAGATCTGATACCACAGGGATTACGCAGATTAGATTATGACAAGGTTTCTGTTGGTATATCAGGACATGGTTATGATAAATATCCAATATATAAAGGACGTATAATGTTTGTTAATGCGAATATTATTCCTCGGGAATGGATTTATGCTAGAAAAAGACCCAATCAAGACTTTAATTTCATTGCTCTTATGAAGAGTGCTTTTGAAATAGCTAGTAATGACAGGAAAATCTCCCTAGTGGATTTTATTTCTAAACTTAAGAAGCGATCAGGGAAATTTCATATAGACGTAGGTCATACTGATAAATCTATTCATTCTGAGGTGGAGGAATCTCCCAAACCGGATACTACAAAAGTTATTTCTTCCCCTACCGCTGCCGCACCAAGCCGGGCAATGGCCTCCAGTTTTGTAAAATCATTGGAGGAAACAATTAATCGTTTTCTTAAAGGAAGATACCTTGCTCAAGTTGAGTTGACCTTTGACGATAAACTTGAAATCCCTGGTGATTTTCAACCTATACTGCCATTCTTTATTGGGTCAGACGGGATGAGAAGATTAAGATTTTTAATTGGCCTAAATGTAAATAGGAGGGCTTTAGCTGAGTCTATTGGTAGTAGTTTAAATTTAGATGTAATTCATCAGAGAGATTTTAACAATCTTTTAGGCGTAAACGCGGCGATGATAGGCGATTTAGATAAACAATTGGCCAAAATGGCAGGTGTTTCTCGAGCTAGAATAGGCGAGCTTCTTGGTCAAAATATCGATCGAGAAATGTTTGAGTTTGCATTATATCAGCAAGCTTATTTATTAGGTATTAATCGAAATGATACTAAAAAAATAATGCAAAAAGTTTATGAAATATTGGGGCCTAATGGTAGCCCGATTAATACCTTAAAGTTGCGACAAAAAATGATTGAAGGTTTTAAAGAATTAAACTTAGAAGAAACTGAATTTGGTAAATTCATTTTTTTAAATCAGAGTACTATTCCAGTAGAGGAAGTATTATCGGGTTTGATTGAAGCGCATTTGATTCAAACATTGCACTGGCCAGTATTGATTAAGCAATTGGCGGAAGGAAAGGGTGTTACGGAAGAGAAAATATATAAGTCTTTATCCAATCCTCGTTATGCGATTGTTCTTCAGTATATCGTGGACTATTATCAAAGGAATAGATTGGTTTTGCCAAAAGGTTTGGAATTAGTCGACCATGAAGAAGATACTATGTTGGAATCAGCAAACAGGTATCTGGATAAGAAGTTTTGGAAGAATTTAGTGTCTCAGGAAAGATATTCGGGTATAAATTTTGATCAAATTCTAGAGATTTTTCTTTTGGAATCAAAAGAAAGAATAGAAAGCATATCACGAGCGGTAGCATCATATTCTAAAAAAGATGTAAGACGAGAAAATAATCGCCGTAAAAAGGACAAGAGACCTGAGATTATATGGAATAAAGAAGTGGCGTTTGAAAGTTCTCTGATTGAGGCTGTATTTATTCTCCGTCAGAACTTTGAGAATATGTTAAGAGATGAAATGGACAAGAAATTTCCAAGTAATGACATTGAAAATGAACTTAAACGTATTGGGGATGGATTGTTTCCGATAACCAAGATATCAGGTATGGATGTTTACTATCGGAGAAAGGCTACTGTTGTGCTTGAAAAAGGGCAAACGCTTCGGATCCGGGATTTATTAAGGAAGGATGAATTATTGTCTATTCAATGCGATGCTCAAGGTGAATTTAATTTCCAGGGAATTCCATATGTCGCTGATGGAAAAACCTATATTTATAATCCTTATAGAGAAATGGTTGAGATTAGCCGTAAGGGTAACCGGTTTACGATTAAGAACCTAGGTCTGCCGGCTTTGGAAGTGGATAGGGCCATGACGGTGACAAAGTTAAATAAAGAAAATGAATTGCCAAGTGTAGATGTTAGAAGCACAGATCAAATTGGGCCTATTGAATTAAGATTATTACAGGCTAAAGAAGGACAAAAGAAATATTATATTGCCGTATATAAAAATATTGCCATAGAGTATCGACTAGGTTTGGTATTTAAGAGATTGATTCCATTTAAAAGGGTTCATTATTATATTACCCCAAAGCCACAATGGAAGTTGGTTGGCGCAGTTTATTTGGATGAAGAAGGTATAGACTATAACAGAGCCTTTAAGATTTTCTCGGGTTATAAGAACAAAGAAAGAACACCGCCTGCTTCCATTTCAGTTGAGGAAAATAGTTTAGATTATAGTCTTACGTTAAAGTATAGAATTCTTGAAGTTATAGTTGAGATAGAGACAAGTATGAGAAAACAAAGAATACTAGAAGATTATACGATAACTCCTCAGCAGTTATTAGAAGGGTTTATACCTGATGGTACGACGGTAAGAGTAGTTTACAAGGAAACAGAAGGTGCCGGAGAGGATACTTTAAGCACGTGGGGAGTATTGCAAAGGGTAATGCATAAGCAGAGGAAGGTTGTTATTAAGATTGGTGGTAAAGATACGGAGTTTTCTATTGATAATAACAGTGAAGGCCCTCAACTATCAAAAGTTGAACACATGTTCTACAGCAAGAAATGGCAACAGAACATAGATAGAGATTTATTTGGATCCCCGAGCATTGGTGCTTTAATAATCCCTGAAGGGATTTTGGTCAGAGGCTATGATAGTGGAACAATGATGTTGTTAGATAGACAAACAGGCCAAGAGAAATGGCGCAAATCTTTTGTTGGGGAAGGAGGAAAAATTAGGGATTGGGTCGTGATCCCTGAAGGGATTGTGGTTGGAATGAAAGCAGGCAGAGTGATGTTGTTAGATAATAAAAGTGGCGACGTGAAATGGCAAAAGGAATCAGGAAAGTTTATCGAAAGGATTGCCTCGAGCACTGAAGGGATTGTGGTGGGAGGGTTAAATGAAGTTGTGCTGTTAGATCGCCAAACAGGCCAGGAGAAATGGTCAAAAGATTTTGATGAAGATTTAGTAAAGACCATTGCTGTAACTCCCCAAGGAATTGTGGTTGGTGGTTCTAATATGGGAAAAGTTGTGTTGTTAGATAGACAAACAGGCCAAGAGAAATGGCAACAATATTTAGGCGAGACTAGAGAAAAGCATATCGCTGCGACCGATGATGTATTCTCGATCCCTCCGACCCCTGTAGAGTCGATCACTGCTACCTCTGAAGGGATTGTGGTTAATATTGATGAAGGCAGAGTGGTGTTGTTAGATAATAAAAGTGGCAAGGTGAAATGGGAGAAAAAAATAGGTGAGTGTGTCCGTGATATTCACACGACCCCAAAAGGAATTAGAGTCATTTCTTCCTTTGGCGATGAGTGGATGCAAACGCGAATGGTACTGTTAAATAATCAAACAGGCCAGGAGGAATGGGCAACGACGATTGAAGACGCGGATGTTGCCAACGTAAGATTGTCCTCTAAGGAGAATGAGTTGGTCATCGAAACTAATGATGAAAGGGTGGGGCTGTTTAATAGTCAAACCGGCAAGATAAGATGGCAAAAGATCCACGATGGGCATATCACAGAGGTATATCCTCAAGGACTTGTGGTTGGCTCTGAGGATAAAATGTTTAGGGTGGTTGAGTTTTGGCAGCCGGTATCTGATTTAGCGATGATAAAGGTCGAAGAAAAACGCAAGCGCGTTGATGTTTCGAATCCTGGTGGTATTAACATGGGCTACGCTGATTTTAATTTGCTCATCAAGCGCGACGGTCAAGGAGTGCCGCTGCCGTTATCCTCCCAAGATAAGGCCATGTTAAGCGCTCCTGGTTTTGTTCCTATCATCCAAGAAATCACCCCGGCGGTTGTTCCTCTTTTATCGGAACTTAAAGAATTAGCATCGAAGCAGAAGGGCTAATCATTTCAATAGTTGGGAACTAATACGCATTTGAAATTCGTATCTGCTTAATCGAAAATTATTAATAATATGTTGTTTTCGATGATATAATCCGTGCATTAAGGTAATTACGGAGGTGTATGTCTAAAGCAGAGCTGATTATTTATACGAATCACCTGCGTTTGAGGATGAAATTACGAAGAGTCCCACATGATTTACCGAAAAGGATATATCTTAACGCCAAAGATCGATATTGGGATTTGATAACATTGCATTATATTGCCGTAATGATTTGTGATTTTAATGGCAAACAAAAAGAAATGGCGCTGTCTTATGATGAGAAAGATAAAATTGTAGAATTAATCACTATTCATCCAATTAAGACGATACAGAGATTATCTAGGATAAAAACCGGAAGATGGAGGAAGGTATGATTAAGAAAAAACCTGTTGTGCGTTATGATAACAAAATAGATGCTTTATATATAGTTGCTAAGAAGGGGCTTGAGGAAGAGTTTGTTGAAGTGGCTCCTGGCGTCAATGTTGAGTTAAATGAAGAAGGTGATGTGATCGGTATTGAAATCTTAAATGCCTCTAAAATCTTGCGTTCTGTTTTTCGTTCAGTGAGCAAACTAGAAACAGCTAGAATTTAAACTAAGAAATTAGCAGCTTCTCAATGAAAAAATGGCTTCAAAAACGTCGAAAGAAATAGTTCACCAATTCGGGTTTATAAGTGGCGTTCAATCGTTCCTGTTAGCTTTTTGATTTGGGTGCTGATGGCTTCAGGTTTTCTTCCAAAACATATTCCCATGGCTTCATAGATAGCGACCTGTTTGGAATCCACATGGCGCTGTTTGATAGCTTCCTTGGTATCGATATAACGAACTTCTCCACCATTAATTCCAGCCACAGTAACGCCTGAAATGCCCTGATTCAAAAGGATAAAAGCTCCGGCACCAACTTCTTTACCAAAATTAACATCATAGGCGCTGGAATGTCCGCAGCGGACCAAATGTCCTGGGGTGACCGCGCGCACTTCGGGGATTTCATTAATGCCTTTGACAAACATGCCGGCATTTTTCATGAGTTGAGCAATACCGCCATCGGCTTTAAGACGCTTGCTTAATTGTTGGCAGACATAGTTTCCAGCTCCAGCAAGGCGTTTATGACCAAAGGCATCGACAGGGGCGTTTTCATCCACAATATCAGCGCCGCTGGCATCCTTAATCCCTTCGGCAACTACAATCATATAGGTCCCCGCGCGCACGTCACTTTCCATGATGCGTTTAAAATAACGTTGTTTCATGTGTTGATACAGGATATCAAAATCACAAGGGATTTCGGGAATGATAATAGCATCCGCATCAGCAGCGATCCCACCGCGAAAGGCCGTATGGCCGGCGTAGCGACCGAAAACTTCCATCGCCAGAATACGGTTGTGGGTTGCGGCGGTGGTTTTTAATTCTTCAAGGAAGGTGGCAATACGGTTAATCGTTGAATCAGCCCCAACCGAGTAGGTTTGTAAATCCAAATCCATTGTTTTAGGAGCATGCACGCAGGGGATACCATGTTCGGTTAAATCCACCATGACGCTGCCGGAATCATCTCCACCAGAGATAATCAGACCATCAAGAGCAAATTTCTCTAAGCCTTTTTTAATGCGTTGATATTTATCAGGGTCTTCAATCTTTTTGATTTTAACCCGTGAATGGCCAGCTTCAGAACCGGAAAGGTTGGTGTTGATTTTATCCAAACGGTCCTTGGTCAGTTCCGTCAAGGAATCAAACTCGATGAGATTATATAAACCGGCATAACCGTTAGGGATGATAAAACAGGTCACCCCGTGCGCTTGGGCCATGGAAGCGGCCCCTTTGATAACACCATTAAGTCCACCACAATCACCACCTGAAGTAATAATACCAATGCGTTTCATATATAACTCCTTTTAGAAAATTAATTTTGAAATATTTGAAGCGATTAAATTAGCATAAACTTACAGAGAAATCAATCAGCTTTTCTGGGCGGAATCAAGCATGTCTTGGGCGTGCTCTAGGGAAATCTTGGAAGTGTTTTGCCCCGACATCATTTGGGCGATTTCTTCGACGCGGTCGTTGTCTTTAAGAAGTTTAATCTCAGTGATGGCCCGTCCTGCTTTGACAGATTTAATGACTTTAAAATGCCTGTTAGCAAAAGAGGCTATTTGCGGCAGGTGGGTAATAAGAATGACCTGACGGTGCTTGGCCAGCTCTGTTAGTTTTTTGCCAGTCACGGTCCCCAGCCGTCCTCCTATCTGGGCATCAATTTCATCAAAGATCAAGACAGGGATGGGATCGACCTTGATTAACGCCTTTTTAAGGGCCAGCATAACCCGGGCAGCTTCACCTGAGGAGACAATTTGGGCCAAAGGTTTTAATTCTTCTCCAGCGTTGGGGCTTATATAAAAAAAAACTTGATCAACGCCTTGAGGCCCAAAAGGAATTTTCTCAAATCGCGCTTCAAAACGCACATGCTGGATGCTTAATTCTTTGAGTTCTTGTTCAATGGTCTTATTTAAGCTTTCCGCCGCGTTTTGACGGGTTTTGGTAATTTTATGAGCTATTTTGGATAGTTCCTTTTCTTTATCGGCTATGTTTTGGCGGATTTGGGCGTCGTTATGTTCAAAATTCTTGATAAGTTCGAGCTTTTCTTTTGATTCTTTATAAAAATTCGCGGCATCCATGATGGAAGGGCCATATTTACGCTGGATGTCCTGGTATAAATCGTAGAGACGGTTGATTTCTTCGGCGTGAGACTCATCAAAGTTGAGGCTGTCGGCATATTCTGTCAATTGGCCAATGAGGTCGTTGGTTTGTTCCTGGATAGATGTTAACTGGTTTAATAGAGCAGAGGTCTTTTCGTCAATCTGATTAAGGTTTTTCAGTGGGAAAAAAGCTTTGCGCAACTGCTGCGCTAACCCAAGTTCTTCATCTTCGAGAATGTTTAGGAGGTTTTGAACATGCTCATGAAGCCTTTGGGCGTTGTTGATTTTGACAATCTCTTGGGAGACTTCTTCAAATTTTTCTTCATTTAGAGGGACTGATTCTAATTCCTTAACTTGATGGGTCAAAAGATCTAAATCACGCTGACGAGTTTGAGAGATTTCCGTTAAAGATTTGAGTTTATGTTGCAAGTCTGTGTAAAGAGTGTAGTTATTGGAATAATCATCCTTTAAAGTTTTAAATTCAACCAATCTATCGAGCATTTTAAGATGCTCGGCTTGCGAGAGAAGCATTTGATGGTCGTGTGCACCATGAAAATCTACAAGAAGGTTACCGATATTTTTCAGTTGGCCGACCGTGATGTTAAAGCCATTGATTTTGATTTTATTCTTACCGTCAGCGCTCATGGAACGCTGGATGATAAGCTGAGAATCCGCGTTGTGCAGAAAGTCTTGGAAGATTTCTTGGGATGATAAATCTTTGTTCAGTTCAAAAACGGCTTCAATGATGCAAGGATCCTTGGGGTTTCTAATAGAAGAGGTGTCGACGCGTTCACCTAAGACGCAACGTAACGCGTCAATCAAGATGGATTTACCAGCACCTGTTTCACCGGTTAGAATGTTGAGATCTTTTGTCCACTCAATGGATAAGTGGTCAATAAGGCCGAAGTTTTGGATGGTTAATTGAGTAAGCATAGTTAAGATAGTAACAAACAATATTCTGTTTGAGAAGACTAAAACGTTAAGAAAATCATTAGTAATAGGTAAAATTTTAACAGAAAAACAGGAAAGATGTATAGAGTTTGTTGTCAAGACATGTTAAAATATCTCGTATTTCGACGGTATTCTAAGAAATTTAGATAATAATTTTATTTAAAACAAAATTAAAATTGGTTTTAAACATGGAACGGACATTAAACTTTGGTTTAAAGGTAGGGGCAAGCTTTTTAAGAATGCTTTTTGGACGGGTTGATTTTGTTCTTTTATTACTTATTACTTGACTCCCGCCCCACGCGCCATGCGCTCGGCCTTGCGGTAGTTGGCGCGGAA